>JAEEGL016237842.1_pt1 | contig 21024 bp, 17 predicted proteins | sample 9134231 | NCBI WGS metagenome assembly JAEEGL01 (sample SAMN16246548, study PRJNA631951) | gut metagenome | biome: gut microbiome; feature: rumen; material: fiber-attached | host: Bos | place: Iran: Karaj | collected 2018-10 | reverse complement strand
GCCATAATTAAAATATCTTCAAGTTCTTCAAAATATTCTTCATCAACCTTTTTATGTCTACTAGTTAAAGATACTAATTTTGATACAAAATTCTCTCTAGATTTAGTAAGTCCTTCCTCATATACCTTAACTTCTTCATCCTTCTTTTCTTTCTTTTTAAACAAATTTTTAATATTTCCAAATAATCCCATAAATCCTCCTTATAACAACTTAAATTATAACAAAAACAAGAAAAAAAATATATAATAAATTAAAAACTTTCCATTTTTAAGAAAGTTTTTCTACCAAGTCCAATTGATTTTTATCTAAAACATCCATTATTTTTTTTAAAAAAGATATTTCATTATTTACTATCTCTATATTATTAAGTGAATCATTTGAAAACACTATCTTTTTTGGTATTAAAAACAACACTAACAATAAGTGATATTCTAAATTATTTAATTCATTATTTTTAAAATAAATATCAATAACATTTTTTAATTCTATATCATGATAATATTTACGATATAATTGTTCAATATCATAAATTGGATTATTAAAACAAGCTTTATCCCAACTAATTAAATATTTATAATCATTAACAATTAAATGACTTATGTCAATATTATTATGTAATAATGATACTCTAACACTTTTTTCTTTTTTCATTAAATTATACCATTTTTCAATATTTATATTTGCTTTCTCTAAAGCATAATAGATTAATGAAATATTTTTTATTAATAAATAATTTTCAGGACTCATAAATAACTCTTTATCAATTTGATCATTTATTTTTATATAATAATCTCTTGTATCCTTTATTTGTTTAGTAATATCTTCATATATTTTCTTTACCTCATCTAAGTCTATTTCTCGCATGTAAGCAGTTTTTTTATGTAATATTGAAAGAATAGTAATTAAATCCTCAATCTTTTGACTTTTCTTTTCACTAATATTTTCAATATATTCATACATATCATAATTTGCATGTTTTAAAGAATAATTTTGTGGAATATTTATAAATTTTCTAGACATTAAATATTTATATATATCATAATTATTGGTATTTAGCTTAATAACATAAGTATGATTTTGATCTTTAATAAAATAGACTTTCCCTATTTTTTGATAAGCGACAGGATGAATATTATTACTTTTTATAATTTTTACTAATTCATTATTCATTAATACACGGAATAATTACTTTAACACCAGTTTTTAAATTAGTTAAATCATTAATCTCTTCTAATTCTTCTTTATTAATCTTATATTTTGCCAATATACTATCTAGGGTATCACCATCCGCAATTGTATATACTCGATATATTGAATATTCTTTCTTACCATCATTACTTTCTTTAAATAAATCTAAAATATCTACCTTTTCATTATTATCAATTATTTCTGGTTTAATTTCTAGGATATTGTTTTCTTCTTCATTAACTTCACGTATTTCTTTTTCAATCTTTACCTCTTGATATGATATATCATCCAAGATTAAATCTATTTTAATACGCAAGATATTTTCATTAATTATTTCATAATAAAAATCATCAACCATAATAGTTGCTTTTTCAGTATTATATTTATCATCAACCGCTATTTCAACTGGTAAAGGATAGGAAAATTCTTGTTCATTATCTAAATATTTATGACATCCTCTAACAATTAATTCTCCTTTAATATTGTGACCATCAACAAATTTTAAAGTATCATCAAGTGCAATACTAGTTATTTCGCCAATTTGATTATTAAAAGTGATATCTTTATTAAAGGGTATAATTTTATTCATATAATCCTCTCTTTCATTTAAATATATGAAAAAAAAGAATATTTAGAAGTATAAATGTTCTTTTTTTATATAAGAAGCAATATCTACATCTAAATAATCTTTTGTATCTTTTTTATTATAAATTAAATCTCGTACTTTTGTTGATGAACAATCAGATATATAGTTACATATTTTAAAATGCTTTTGATAATTAAAATATTTATCATGAATAATTTTTTTTGCATCATATAAATTTCTTGTAATAATTACAAAAGAATAATTATTTAAAATATACTCATAATTATCAAACTTATCTAAGTTAAATAATAGGTCACTACCCATAATTATTTTAACATATCGATATTTATCTTTTAATAAATCTAATATACGATAATCAAAATAGGAATATTTTTCCATTATATTATCAACACTTAAAAATGAATATTTATGACAATAAACCATTAGCATATTAAATCTTTTTTTTAATGCAACTAAATTTTTATCTTTAGTGTTTACAGGTACAAAAACAATTTTTTCAAAATCACTCTTCAATTTTAAACATATTGAAAGATGTGCAAGGGTTGGAGGATTAAAACTACCAATAAATAAGCCAATCATTAAATTGTTACTCCCAATAAATCAATTAATCCACCACATATAACCCCAATCATGTAAATAATTAACAGTATTGCAATATTTTCTTTTATATGCTTGTTTGTTTTAAATAATATTAACACCCCAACGCCACAACCAGTTAATAAGCCTGAAAACATTGAACCAATACTAATCATTTGATTTAAATATAATTCCGTAATGATAACACTGCTTGCACAATTAGGAATTAACCCTACTAAGCTTGCAAGAAAGTAACTTAATATATTTTTTTGTAATAGAAAATTAGATATATTATCCTCACCTACAAAATAGATTAAAATATTGATAAAAAGAGTTATAATTAAAAGATAAAAGGCAATCTGCAAAGTATGGTGAATACTTGATTTTAAAAGACCTTTTTCACAGTGACAATCATCATGCATACACATATCATGAATATGCTTTTGAAAGTTTTCTTTTTTATGATAAATTAAATCAATTAAAAAGCCAAAGATAATACCAATAATTAATTTAATACCAACGATTTTTAAAATAACAATAATATTAACACCATTTGATATTAAAAGTGGTAACATCTCATCACTAGTTGAAAGATAAACGGCAATTAATGTTCCTAAAGTAATAACCCGTGATGAAAAAAACTTTGTTGCCATCGCACTAAAACCACATTGTGGAAATGCTCCTAATAATCCACCAACAACAGGTCCTATTTTTCGATTATTAATAAGATATGCACTATTTTTCTTACTCATTTTATGTTCAATATATTCGAGAATTAAAAAAGCAATAAACAAAAAAGGAATAAGTTTTAAAACATCTATAAAGGCATCTAATATCACATCTAACACAATAACACCACCATTTCCCACCCATTTTATCATAATATACATAGTTATACAAGACTAATGTATTCTTTTATAAAACTTATTATCTTCAAGTGTTTCATCAATATATCTTTTAACTAATGATATATCAAGCAAATATTTCTTAACTATATCAAAAATAGTTAAATCTGCAACTATAAAATCATTTAATTCATGCATTCCTTTTTCTTTATCTTCTAATATTTTATAATAGAAATAAATAGAAATAACATTACCAATAGTATAGAAAATATCATATAACCATAATTTATTAAAAAACATTAAATGGCCACATTCATTTTCTAGGTATTCTCTTATTTCTTCTTCCGATAAACTTGTTGTAATAGTATAATCTTCAATAGATACCATAATATCTTCATTTTCTATTAAATCACAAATAAGTTTACATACCGCTGAATTACTAATAATGGAATACAGTTCACAGACCTTTAAATAACTAGTTCCTTCCGGCAGTATATGTTCATCATCTAAAAATTTATAAAATAATTTTTCAAATAACATCGATACAACTTCTGACTTAATATCATTTTGCCTTTTAATAGAATTATTTCTTTCCATATAATAATGAAAAACATGACCAACTTCATGGGATAATATATTATAAAAAGATAAATTATGTAAATCATCCGCAATAGTTACTGGTGATACCTCTCCTAAAGATAGACCATATGTTGCTCCACCAGAAGTATTACTTGGAGCCATTACAAGTTTACTTTCATCTAACATTTGAAGATATATTTTTAAAGCTTCTGGTGATAGAGATAAAAGAAATTTTTGCATAGCTTTATTAAGTGTAGAAGGATTAACACGATAATTTTGATAATTATTTACACAATAAAAGTTATGGTCATGAAAATACTCTAATAACTCTTCAGAAATATTTTTTAAGACACTTTCAATTATTTCGACATTAATAATAAATTCATATTTACAAAATTCATTACTATCTATAAACTTATCAGCATATTCATCGATATCATCAGTATTAATTTCAATACCAATGCTCTCACAAAATGTAACTATTCCATAATAATTATTAATATAGTATTCTCTTAAGACACCCGCTGGCATCATAAGTATTTTTTTCTTTAAACCATTTAATCTTTCTAATAACTCTTTAAAATCTTTTTTCATAACTTCCCCCCAAAATACTTTTTATTATAACATAAAAAACAAAAAAATAAAGAGTAAGACGTGCTTACTCTATACTTTCTAACATCTTTATAACACTAATTCCATATCCTCTTTGCGGATTATCAACAATAGTATGGGTAATCGCTCCAATTATTTTTCCATCTTGAATTATAGGGCTACCACTCATACCTTTTACAATACCACCTGTTTTATCCAAAAGTCTTTGATCATTAATCGCAATTAAAAAATTTTTCGTAGCATTATTTTTATCAATAGAGAGGATTTCTATTTCGTATTTTTCTTTTACATCTTCACTAAGAACTGTTATTATTTCTGCTTTCCCTATTTTAACATCATCCATACTGCCAACTTCCATTAATTCTGAATTACTTATTTTTTTATCCATTTTACCAAAAATACCAGTTTCAATATTATAGCTTACATTACCATATATATCATTATTATTAAACTTAGCATTCTTTTCACCAACGGTACCAATACTACTTTTTTTAATGCCAATAATTTTAGAAGAAAAAATATTTCCACTTAATAAAGAAAAATTATTTCCACTATTATTTTCAATTATTTCATGTCCTAAAGCACCATATGAATTATCATCAGGATTAATATAAGTAAGTGTTCCAATACCTGTTATTGTATCCTTAACATAAATACCAGTTTTATAACCACCATTTTTATCTTTTGATAAAGTTACTACTGTATAATTTAATTTATTATTTCTGATATAACCAAATTGAACATTAATTTTATCTTTTTTAAAATTAAAATTACTTAAAAGATCATTAACATTTTCAATAACTGTATCATTGACACTGACTATACGATCACCAACTTTTAATCCAGATTCTTTTCCTATATCACGACCATCTACATCATAGAAACCTACTACAAACACACCATCAGATTGTACTTTAATACCAATATTTTCTCCGCCTGGAATTAAATATTTTGCATAGGCGAAAATATTTTGTGGAATAGTAATAATAAAAGATATTAAAAAAATTAGTAGTTTTCTTTTAAAATTCATATTATCTCTCCTTTTAAAATAAACTACATTATTATTATTTCAATTTTTTTATTTAAAATACTTGTAAAAAATTAACAAAAAAAATCTTCCCTAAGGAAGACTAAATATTTAAATTTATGGTGTCAAATCAATAGATAATTCATTAGAATAACTACTTTCAATTTGTGTTGAGCTGCCAGCTGTATAAAACCATGCAACAATTGTTTTATCTTCACCAACAGGTAATGATAAAGAAGCAGTATCATTATCAACAGATAAGTCAGTAAATTTACCTAAAGAGGTATAAATTGGAGAGGTTGTTCCAACCTTTTCAAAGAATTCCACACCACTTATAACTGCTGCATATTCATCAATATTATTAACTTTTAATTGCAAGTTATAGGTTGTACCATCTAATTGACTATCTACAACACCTATACTTGGAGGTTCTGGTAAATTAGTATAACCTACATTAAGCACATTAGAATCAGCACTAGTATAAATTACTCCACCTCTTTCTAAAATGGCGCGCACTTTATAATTATACATATATCCAACCATAGTTTCCGTCTCAAAAGAGGTATTTGGTTGACGAACTTCACCTTTTTGTGCATAACTTGAACTAGGAACTTGTTCATAAACAAGATAACCAGTTATATTCGCATTATTAGTATCAACATCTACAACAGCTCTATAGTAATTATTTTCATATCTAATACTGCCATTCGTAGATAAAGTAGGAACTGCAACAGTTACTACTTCAACTGAATCAGATCTGCCACTACAATACTCTTCACCATCATAACCTTCAACACATACTTCTGCATAATAAGAATTTATGTCCCCACCATCAATATCAAGTGTTGCAGTATTAGCAATATCTGCATATACTGCTAATGTGTCATTGGCACCATCAACTTCTCGATAAATGTTATAGTGATCAACAGTATACTTATTAGAATTTTCTATATATTCATATTCATTGCTATTAACATTTACTGTATAAGAATATTTTCCGTTACTGTATGTGGGATTATTACTAACTGATAAAGCAGGAGATGTAATTATTGTTGATATAATAACCTCATCTGAAAAATCACTTTCATATGTATTTTCACCAATTGTTACAAATGCCTTAGCAACGTATGTTTTATTTGTATTAGGTAAAATATTTAATTCATACACATCGTTGGCATGCTCACTTTCATAAATGGCGTTATATGAACTACCTGTTTTTTCATATATTATATATTTATCAACAGCATATCCAAATGGAGAGAAATAATAATAATTGTAGTTAATATGTGCATTTCGTTCATAGTAGGTTTCTTCGCTTCCCTCTATTATTAATTCAGGTTTATCAAAAACAACTATTTCATTAGAAAATTCACCATAGATTTCTTCACCATTTAAAAGATAACTAACTCTTACAGTAACTTTTGCAAAAGCACCTTTTCTTAATCTAAAGGATGGCATCTCATCATAACCATAATATTCATTATCAATTGTTGCCATACCATCTTCTGGATATGTTTCTACTTGAAGTAAATATTCACAGTTACTGTCATAACTATCTTGATTAGCAACAGAAATATTATATTGATAGGTATTATCATCAACAATACTACGACTATCTAACGCAATTTGAGGTTTAGGAAGACCAATAACTGCACTTAAATCAACTTCAAATTCATCAGAATCTTCCATATATACTCTTTGGTTATCACTATTAACCATATATCCACGTAATACATATGTTTTCTTTTGACCTGGTACAACATAAACATCATTTTCACCATTCATTGAAAAGTTATCTAATACTTTTGTTAGATTTTCACCATTCTTTTCATACAATTCACCATATTCTATATTATAAACATTGGAAACATTTACATTATTAGATAATGTTACAACAAAATTTCCTTGTTCACTATCAAATGATGTACGGTCTTTTTTAAGAACCGGTTTCTCATAATGGTTAGAATATAGTTTAGTTGAACCTAAAACTAATTCCTCAGAATAATCACTATAAACAGGTTTATTTTCAGCATCAAGAATATAGTATCTAGCAGCTACTGTTTTAACTTTACCTATTTCAACATCAACTTTAAAATAACCAGATGCATCGCGATTTAAAATGGTATAATCGTCACTATTTTTTTCATATAATTCAATAATAGCATTTTGATTATTAGTCGTGGCACCATTACGAATTAAAGTATCCAAATAGTATGTAAACACACCATTATTATAACTATCATATGAAACTAGATAATCATCAGGATTTTCACTTTTTTTGCAGATATTAAGATGACACAATCTTATTTCTGGAGCGAAAAACAATCCATCTTTATAGTAAACATTGAAACTTTTTGGAAGATCATCCCTCTCTTCAGTGTGTACTATTTCAGCATTTGTAATTGCATTATTCCATCCACCACCAGAATTTTTGTAATATATAATCATATCACTGAACTCATCTGAATCAATTGTTTTAGCAGCATACATAATAAAATCCGCAGTTAAAGCATACTGATAAGGTGCAACAGGACTTGGATTATTTGAGAACATATACTCTCCAATAATATAGGTCATATTTTCTATATCATCTGGATTTATTTCAACTGCCTTTACATTAAAACACATTAGTACAAAAGCAATAGCACCAATTAATATTTTTTTCATACTTTACTCCTCTTCTTTCAAAATTGTTGCAGTAATAATTTCATCGTTTTCCAACTTTACTTTTAATTCACTTACATTTAATAATTCTATTTTAGAAATTATAGGTCTGCTTTCTTTACAAAGATATACACCATTCGTGTGATATATTTCCTTAAAGCCAACTTTTTTGTTATTTTTATCATATACTTCAACACGCCGATCAGGTGAATAATTATCTATTAATTCAACTTTAATTGTATATCTATTATCATTTTTTTTATTATTTGAAAACGTAACAAAGGCAAATATTATTCCTAAAATAACAATCAAAAACGATACTACAATTATTACATTTTTTTTCTTCATATATATCTCATCCTACTGCACAAGTGTAGCTGTAACCGTATTTCCATTTGCTAAAACAACTGAAAAACTTGTTTTATTTGCTAACTCTGCTGTTGCTGTAACACATGGATTTTTATTTACACAGAAAGCATCGATACCTCTATAATCTGTAACTTGTTCACCATTTCTATAAACATCCACATATACCTGTACAGCACCAACGCCGACACTTCTTGTTTTCAATGTATAAGTTACCACTTCATTCCAACTAGCAGTCAATGTTATATTACCAGTTACTGGTGTGCTAAAATTATAATCATTGCCATTTGAATCTTTCCAACCTGCAAATGTATTTCCACTCTTTGTTGGATCGGTTGGTCTAGTTGCAGTTGATCCTGATGCTACGGTTTGAGTTGGCACTGAACTACCACCATCACTTTCAAATGTTACTGTATAATTTGTTACAGTTGGTCGGATGATCCATCTAGCTGTTAATGTTATATCTCCTGTTACTGTCGTATTATTAAAATCAAATACGTTATCACCTAAATACCAGTCATCAAATGTTGATCCATCTTTTGTTGGATTAGCAGGACGTGTAGCTTTACCACCAGATGCAATAGTTTGGCTTGGTACTGTGCTTCCGCCATCACTATTAAATGTTACCGTATATGTTGTAGCTGGTGTTTGTTCATCATTTTTTCTATATGCAGCTTTTAAAGTAATATTTTCACTTATTAAAGTTTGGAAATTAAAATTAACACCATTTAATTGCCAAGCAACAAATGTATAACCTGATTTTGATGGATTTACCGTTGGTTGCATTACTCTACTTCCTGATTCAATTAATTGAGTTGCAACTCCTGGTGTACCACCGTCAGTATCAAATTCTACACGGAAATTATCTTTTTTCTTATTTTGTTCATAAACTGCCGTAATTGTTATATCAGCGGTTACTGGAGTTTTAAAATCATATTTTTTACCATTTAATTGCCACTCTTTAAATGTATAGCCATTTTTTTCTGTAGCCACTGGTTCGCTTACTGTTTCACCTTCATTAACTTCATGAACTTGCGAAGAACCATCTATTATAAATGTTACTTTAAATCTTGCTTGCTCACGCCATGTTGCAACTAATTTTATATCTTCAGTAATTTTGGTTTTAAAATCAAATTTCTTATTATTATAATTCCAACTTACAAACACAAATCCTTTTTTAGTTGGAGCTTTTGGTTCACTAGCTGTCTTATTTTCCATTATTCTTTGATCATTAACTTTGCTTCCACCAGTACTATCAAAAGATACTGTATATCTTTTTATATTGGGATCTTCACTCCATTTTGCTGTTAAAGTTATATTTTTTGTTACTTTCTTATTAAAATCATATTTTTCACTATTTAAATACCAACCATCTAAAACGTAACCTTCCTTCGTTACCTTTGTTGGCTCTTTAGCTTTTTCCCCTTCTTTTACCGTTTGGTTATCAACCTTACTTCCTCCATCAGAATTAAACTTAACAGTAAAACTAGATACTTTAACATATTTACCTTCTAGTGATATATTGTCTGTTAATGGTTTTTCACCATCATACTCTTCACCATCAAGAGTCCAAACTATTATATGACCATCTTTTTCTTTAAAACCAAGACTATCAAAATCAATACTCTTAAAATCACTTGTTGTTACTGTTTTTGTCGTACCATCTAATGTAAAAGTTACTTCATATTCATCTGGTTCAATTACTACTTGTTTCCAAAGAGCTTTTAAAGTCATATCTTCTTTTACATCCCAATTAAAATCATAAGCAAGGTTATTGTATGTCCAATTTAAAAATTCATAACCTTCTTTTGTTGGATCAGTTGGTTTTATTAACTTCTGTCCTTCTTCAACAACTACACTTGCAATAACTGTTCCACCATCACTATCAAAAGTAATAGTATAAGTATTCTTTTTTAACATATTAAAGATGAAAAATCCACCTATACATAATACCCCTAAAACCCCAATTACAATTGCTAAAGTCTTGCTTTTATTCTTCATTTTTTTATCTTCCTTTCAAAAACCAATGACTATCTCTCACGATACCATCCCGCTATTTTAATAATAGCACATTTAATTCATAAGGTAAACATTTTTTTGCATTTTTTTCAAAAAAAAAGAGGTAATTCACCTAATTTTCTTTTACTACCTCTTCTTTCTTATTTTCTAGATTAACTGGCTTTATTCTTTCAATGAAGTGATACTTATCATTAAAGAAATTAAATAATATTTTAATAGCTCCAATTATTGGTGTTGCTAAAATCATTCCAACAATACCGAAATAATGTTCAAACACTAATAAACCAATAACAATTGTAATAGGATGAATATCCGTTGCATGTCCTACAACAATAGGATTAATTATATTACCATCAAAGAATTGAACTATTACTATTGTTATTGCTGCGATAATTCCACACATAGGACTGATTGAAAAAGCTACTATAACAGTTGGAATACCACCAATATATGGTCCAAAGTAAGGAATAATATTAGTTATCCCACAAAAAATTGCAAATAATAATGGACTACTAATACCACTAATTATTAAACCAACAAAAGTAAAGAAAGCTACCCCAAGAGATGTAAATAGTGTTCCACTTACATAACCTCTTGCCATCAAATTAAGTTCATTAAGAACTTTAAAAGTCTCTTTTTTATGTTTAATTGGTATCCAACTTTTAATTCTTTCTGTTAATTTATCAAAATCAAGTGAGAAATAAAAACCTATTAATATACCTAAAGCAACAACAGCACTACTTGATATAATTTTAGTAATTGCATCAATTATTCCTGATAATGAATTAGTGGTTAAATTATTAGCAAAAGTCTCAATTTGACCAATAATATTAGATTGTATAGTATTAATATCAATTTGAGTATCTTTAAATTTATCAAAAATATTAGTTATAAAATCCTTAATTTGTACTAAGAAACTTGGTACTTGTCCAATTAACTCCTTTAATTGGGAAACAAATTCTGGTACTACTAACACCATTAAAAGGATTAAAATCAAAACAAAACCAATATAAACAATTGTAGTGGATAATTTTCTACCGATATTTTTCTTTTCCAATAACCTTATTAATGGTTCAAAAAGCCATGCAACACCAAGACCAATAAAAAGTGGCATGCAAATAGAAAGTATCGTACCAATAATATTCAATATTTGAGTTTTTTCTAAAAACACAAAAGCAAAAATAACTATACCACAAATAGATAATACCAATAATATTTTTAATATTACTCTTGCCGTTTGTATCAAAGCATTTAATTTATTATAATCAATCTTATTATCTTTTTTTTCTTTCATAACTTATCCTCACATAACTATTATACAACATTTTTTTAAAAAAAATAGTCTTTTTTTTATTTTATAAACATTGCATCGCCAAAAGAGAAAAAGCGATATTTATTTTCAACTGCAATTTTATAAGCATTCAAGATATTTTCTCTTCCTGCTAAAGCAGAAACTAACATAACTAGTGTGCTTTTGGGCAAATGAAAATTGGTTATTAACCCATCAATAGCTTTAAACTTAAATCCCGGATAAATAAATATTTTTGTATCTCCTACCATTGGAATAAATTCCTCATGATCTAAAAGACAAGTTTCCAAAGTTCGTACACTAGTTGTTCCAACAGCAATAATTTTTTTATTATTTTTTCTAACAGTATTCAAAGTATCTGCTGCTTCCTTACTAATAATAAAATGTTCAGAATGCATAACATGTTTTTTTACATCATTTACCATAACTGGTCGAAAAGTACCTAAGCCAACATGTAAAGTAACAGCAACTATTTTAATGCCTTTATTTCTTATTTTATCCAACAATTCATCAGTAAAATGTAATCCTGCTGTTGGAGCTGCTGCTGAACCATAATCCTTAGCATATACTGTTTGATACATATCTTTATTTTTTAATTTTTCATGAATATATGGTGGTAGTGGCATACTCCCTAATTTATCAAGAATTTCCATTAATATTCCATCATAAATTAATTTAACAATTGTTATACCTTCTTCTTTTATTTCGATAACTCTAGCTTTTAAAAGTCCACCAAAAGAAACAATTGTATTCATTTTTAATCTTTTTTGTGGTTTAGCAAGACACTCCCATGTATCATTACCATTATCTTTCAATAGTAACAATTCAATAACCGCACCTGTATCTTCTTTTTCACCAATAATTCTAGCGGGTATTACTTTTGTATCATTAATAACTAAAGCATCACCAGGATTTAAATAATCAATAATATCATAGAATTTTTGATGTTTAATTTCTCCACTATTCTTATCTAACACAAGCATTCTTGCTTCATCACGATTTTCTAATGGAGTTTGTGCAATTAACTCTTTAGGAAGTTCATAATCAAAATCATCAGTACTCATAATTCACCTTCTAACTTTCATATGTTATCATGTAAAAAATCGCTTGTCAATTACTAAAACAAGCGATCTTGATATTCTATTTCTAAATGCTCATAAGCCTTTTTGGTGACTACTCTTCCACGGGCTGTTCTTTTTATAAAACCATTTTGTAATAAATACGGCTCATACACATCTTCAATAGTGGATATTTCCTCACCAATGCTAGAAGCAATTGTTTCAATTCCCACTGGTCCACCATTAAATTTTTCAATAATAGCGCGTAAAAATTGATGATCAGTTTCATCTAAGCCTACTTTATCTACTTTAAGACGTGTTAAAGCTTTATTGGTTATCTCTTCGTTAATTTCACTAAGTCCTTCAACAAGGGCAAAATCACGAACTCTTTTAAACAAACGATTAGCAATACGTGGTGTTCCCCTACTTCGTTTAGCAAGAGATATTGCAGCTTCATGTGCTATTGGCATATCAAGAACTCGACTAGTTCTTTCAATAATCATTCGAAGCTCATCTTCATCATAATATTTTAATTTACAAGTAATACCAAAACGATCTCTTAATGGACTAGTTAAATCACCTGCCCTGGTAGTTGCTCCTACCAAAGTAAATGGTGGTAAATCTATTTTAATACTTCGTGTATTTGTATCATTTCCAATAACAATATCTAAAGTAAAATCTTCCATTGCAGGATAAAGTATCTCTTCAATAAATCTTGGCATACGATGAATTTCATCAATAAACAATACATCACCAGGTTCAAGAGTTGATAATATTGCCGCTAAATCACCAGATTTTTCGATTGCTGGCCCTGATGCAGTTTTCAAATTACTTCCAAGTTCATTGGCAATAATATTTGCAAGTGTTGTTTTACCAAGTCCAGGTGGACCATATAATAAAACATGATCTAACGGTTCATTTCGCATTTTAGCAGCTTCAATAAACACTTTAATATTTTCTTTTACTTCACTTTGACCAATATATTCACTTAAGGATTCTGGTCTTATATTATTACTTTCTAAATCTTCACTTTTCTCTTCGACATCCAAAAGTTCATTCATCAACGTTCCTCCTTTATTAAACTATTAAACTCCATTTCATTCTTTTTATTTACCAACTAATAACCTTAAAGCTTCCTTAATTTGATTTTCAAGACGTTCTTCTTTATTAACTTTACTAATTATTGCCTTAATATCTTTATCTTTATAACCAAGTCCCTTTAAAGCTTCTAATAGTTCATCTTCATTTGATATTTCAGCTATATTATTATTAACCGTCAATTTACCTTTCAAATCCAAAATCATTTGTCGAGCAAGTTTATCGCCTATTTTAGGAAACTTTTTAAGATATAAAATATTTTCCCTGTTAATAGCATCACTTATACCATTAATACTACCGAAAGCGATAATAGGAAGTGCCATCTTAGGACCCAATCCCTTAACATCAATAAGTTTTAAGAATAATTCTTTTTCTTCCTTACTTTTAAAGCCATATAAACTATTCTCATCTTCTCTTATATATTGATATACATAAACCGTATATTCATTATCAATTTCAAACGAATAAGGATTAGGGGTATATATTTCATAACCTACTCCATTATTATCTAATACAATACTTGTACTATTAATATCGCTTATTTTACCTTTTATATAATTATACATAACTTCTCCTTAAAAATCCTTTAATAATTCTTCTAATTCTTCAATATTTTCTTTATTTTCCTTTTGTTCTTTATCAAACCACTCAGGAAGATTTTCTTTATCTTTTATTTCTGGCTTTTTATAAACTGTTTTGTTTATTTTTTTGTGCTCTTTACGACAAATATCCATAGCTTCCTTAACCGTTTCAATATTAAGTCTTTTCCACTGTCCTGCAATGGCCTCCACATATTCTTTACTAAGTTTTTTATTATTAGTTTTCAAAACATAATCAATTAATACATTAACTACTCCTGGTGATAACTTTTGATCTATCATTAAACTTTCAATTAGTTTCTTATCACGATTAGTAGGCTCAGCATTATTATAACTATTTTTTAAATATTCATAGGGACTAACATTTTCAAAAGTATATATCATCTTAGCAATATTAGAATTACTTCCTTCTAATTCTTTTAAATATTCTGGTTGTTTGTTATAAATTAATGTAGGTAATTTACCATTATTTTCAAATTGATAAAAATTTCTTGCACTTGTCCTTAATTCATCTTTATCAATCATTCCTTTTTCATTTATAGAATTACGTACTAATCCTTGCATATTTAAATTATCTATTTTATAAATATAAGCAAGATAAATAATTAAATCAACAGTTTCTTTATTAAAACACTTAGGACTAGTCATTCTATTAGGAATACCACTAATAATTAAATTAATATCAATATTACTTTTAATCTCTATTTTTCTTGTTTTATCACTTACAATATCTGGATTTTCAAAAGCATAACCATTAACACTTGTAAATACTTGGTCAAAACTTGTTGTAATATCTTGAAATTCTTTTGTATTAATCTTTTTAGTTCTATATTTACTAATTAATTTTTCATATTCTATTTTACCAAGATTATTATACAAAACAACATTTAATATTGGATGATTAAAAAAATCCATTGCCGATAATGGCGCATAAAGTACATAGATGTAATTATTTACTGTATCTTGTCGAAAATATGTTTTCAATAATCCAATAGCCTCTAGTTTTTTTCTAGCATCAATTATTTGTCCTAAATTAACGAGCATCAAACCCATTAAATGTTGATGCGATAAGAATTCACTTTCAATCTTATCATCGGATAAATCATTTGTAAGAGTTAAATAAAGATTTATAGCAGTTACCCCAATAATTGGTTGATAAAGTGATACTAGAATATCTTTTTCTTTATTTTCAATAAACGCCTTATTAAAAACTTTATAAGTATCCGCTGGAAGTATATCTCTCACTTTATCACATCCTTTATCTCATTATAACAAAAAGAATAGAAATAATCTATTCTTTGACATGTAATTATTGGATTTTTAAATATAATCATCAATAGTCATTAATCTTTCATCAATTTCTTTAAGACTTGGTCTTGGTTTAACTGGTTCATCTAAGGTTAAAGTTTCAATCTCTTCTTCCTTAATAAGACTATTCATTAATGGGAAAGAATCAACTATCTTATCTTTTGAAATATTATTACCTGTTGAATAACGGTCCATAATTGCAATTTCTGTTAATTTTAATTCTTTAATTTCTGATGTCTTAATACCAATATAATTTTTAGAATCAAGACTAAATGTTTTAACTATTCTATATGGACTAGTTTTAACTTCACGAACAAGCATTAATCCTCTTCTTGCTCGACTACTCTTTTCAAACTCTGATAATTTAACACGTTTTCCAGTACCTTTATCCATAATAATTGTTAAATAATCAATATTACCAAAATTATTAACACTAACAACATAATCATCCTTAAGATTAATAGACTTAACACCACTTGTTTTAAGACCTAACATTGGAATGTCATTAATATCAAACCATAAACCATAACCATTATATGTTGCAATAAAAATATTATTATGGCTAGATATAAAGGCATCCACAAGTTTATCTTCACCTTTTAAATTCATACAATTAACTGGTTTCGTATAACGTGATACTTTAAATTCTGCAAGTTTAGTTCTTTTAATCATACCAAGTTTAGTAGCTAGAGTAATATCCATATCACGATTAAAATCAGTTACCTTAATGCAAGAAACAATATTTTCATCACTATCAATTTTAACAATATTACTAATATGTTTACCAAGTTCTTTCCATTTAATATCAGGAATAGTATAAACTGGTATATAGATAAAATTACCTTTATCAGTAAATAGTAACAAAGTATCCATGGTATTCATCTCATAAAAGCCAATAACATAATCTTCTTCTTTTAGTGTTGGCGCCTCTTCCATTTTAAAACTACGTTTACTTGTTCTTTTTACATAACCATCATGGGTTACTAAAACAATAACATCTTCCTTAGGAATCATTTCTTCCTCACTAATAGAAATATCAGTAATTTCTGCTTTTATTTCAGTTTTTCTTTCTAAAGCATATTCTTGTTTAACTCTTTTTAATTCAGCTTTCATGACACCCTTTAGTTTTTCTGGATCATTAAGAATTTCTTCCAAGCCACCAATAACTTTTAAAAGATTTTCGTGTTCATTATTAAGTTCAACAATATCTGAATTAGTTAAACGATATAATTGTAACATAACAATAAATTCTGCTTGCTTTTCGGTAAATCCAAATTTTTCTTCTAGATTAATCTTAGCATCTGCTTTATTTTTACTGGCACGAATCGTTTTAATTACATCATCAAGGATACTAATTGCCTTAATTAATCCTTCAACAATATGAAGACGTGCTTTAGCATAATTCAAATCAAATTCTGTTCTTCTGGTAATTACCTCTTTTTGATGTGCAATATAAGCATCAAGAATTTGTAAAATACCTAAAGTCATTGGTCGACGATTAACAATTGCAACCATGTTGTAATTATATGATATTTGTAAATCACTATTTTTATATAAATAATTTAAAATAACTTCTTTATTAGCATTACCTTTTAAATCAATAACAATACGGACAGGATCATGTCGATCTGATTCATCTCTTACTTCCGCAATACCATCAATTTTCTTTTCCAAAGCAAGTTCTGCTATTCTTTTAACAAGCATTGCTTTATTAACATCAAAAGGTATTTCCGAAATAATAATTTGTTCTTTACCCTTTATTTTTTCAAATCTAGTTTTTGCACGAACTATTACTTTTCCACGACCTTTTGTAAAGGCATCAACAATACCTTCCTTACCTTCAACGATACCACCAGTAGGGAAATCAGGTCCTTTGACAATATCTAAAATACTTTCTAAGTGGCAGTTTGGACTATCAATTCTTTTAATAGTTGCATCAACTATTTCTCCTAGATTATGTGGGGGAATATTGGTTGCATAACCCGCACTTATACCAGTTGAACCATTAACTAATAAATTAGGAAACTTTGCTGGTAAAACAGTTGGTTCAGTTAATGTATCATCAAAGTTTGGGGCCCATGTAACTGTATTTTTATCAATATCTTTTAATAATTCATTAGATATCTTAGCAAGACGAGCTTCAGTATAACGCATAGCAGCAGCCCCATCACCATCCATGGAACCATTATTACCTTGCATTTCAATATAAGGAGTTGATTGTTTCCACCACTGACTCATACGAACCATGGCATCATATATTGATGAATCACCATGTGGATGGAAATTACCCATTATATAACCTACTGTTTTAGCACTTTTTCTTGTTGGTTTTTCATAAGTATTGCCATCTTTAAGCATTCCGTACAAAATTCTTCTTTGAACTGGTTTTAATCCATCACGAACGTCAGGAATAGCACGGTCTTGAATAATCGCTTTAGCATATCTTCCAAAACGATCACCCATAACATCTTCTAAAGCATAATCTTGAATTCTTGAAATTACTTCACCCATGTTATCCTCCTATCTCATAATTATCTTCTAATGTAAAGATAACATTTTCATCAATCCACTCTTTACGTGGTTCAACTTTATCACCCATTAAAACACTTACGCGTCGTTCTGCAAGTAATGCGTCTGTTATGTTAACACGAATTAAACTACGAGTTTCAGGATTCATAGTTGTTTCCCAAAGCTGCTCAGCATTCATTTCACCTAATCCTTTATAACGACTAGTTTCCATGTTTTTATGATTTTTATATATTTCTTGTCTTTCTTCCTCAGTCCAGGCATAAAACATTTCTTTTTTATTCGAGATTTTATATAATGGTGGACAAGCGATATAAAGGTGTCCCTCTTCAATTAAAGGCCTCATATAACGATAAAAGAATGTAATTAAAAGTATTTGAATATGTGCACCATCATCATCAGCATCGGTCATTATAATAACTTTATCATAGTTAGAATCATTGATATCAAAATCATTACCAACACCAGCACCAATAGTGTATATCATTGTATTTATTTCTTCATTTTTATAGATTTCTTCCATACGTACTTTTTCGGTATTTAAAACTTTACCACGTAAAGGTAAAATAGCTTGAAAAGCACGGTCACGACCAGATTTAGCACTACCTCCTGCTGAATCACCCTCGACAAGGAATAATTCATTCTTTTTAGGATTTTTCGTAGAAGCAGGAGCAAGTTTACCGGATAAGTTTTTCTCAACCTTGCTTTTCGCTTTACCATTTCGAGCTTCATCTCTTGCCTTTCTTGCCGCTTCTCTTGCAACTTTACTTTTAACCATTTTATTTAATATTTCAGTAGCAATCTTTTTATTTTCTTCTAAGAAAAATTGTAATTTTTCTGTAACTAAACTTTCTGTTGCTGTCCTTGCTTCAGGTGTTCCTAATTTACCTTTAGTTTGTCCTTCAAATTGTAATAGTTTTTCAGGAATCTGTAAACTAATAATGGCAGTTAACCCTTCACGAGTATCAGATCCCTCTAAGTTTTTATCTTTATTTTTTAAAAAGCCATTATTTCTTGCATAATCATTATAAACTTTAGTTAGAGCTGTTTTAAAACCAACTTCATGTGAACCACCATCACTAGTTTTAACGTTATTAACAAACGATAAAATAGTTTCATTATAGGTTTCTGTATATTGAAAAGCAACATCAATATTCATACCATCCTTAGTGCCACTAAAGCCAACAACATCATGTAAAGTGTCTTTATCTTCATCTAAATAACTTACAAATTCTTTAATTCCGTCTTGATAACAAAAATGATTTTTGCGTTCTGTTTCTTCATCAATAACATCGATAGTTAATCCCTTTAATAAAAAGGCACTTTCTTGCATTCTTTCACTGATTGTTGTAAAAGAAAAAGTATTATTACCAAATATTTTATCATCTGGCATAAAATGTACTTTTGTACCAGTTTTATTTGTATTACCTATTTTCGTTAAAGGGGTATCTAGTTTTCCACCATCACGAAAACGAATGAAGTATTCTCCTTTATCACGATGAATAATTACTTCACACCACTTTGATAGAGCATTAACAACACTAGCACCAACACCATGCAAACCACCTGATACTTTATATCCAGATTCTTCAAACTTACCACCAGCATGCAATACTGTATAAATAACTTCCGGAGTGGATTTACCACTTGCATGAGTTCCAACCGGTAAGCCACGTCCAAAATCTTCAACTGAAATACTACCATCTTTATGCAACGTAACAATTATTTTATCACCAAAACCATTTATTACCTCATCAATAGAGTTATCAACAATTTCCCATACAAGATGATGCATACCACGTCTATCTGTAGATCCTATATACATACCAGGACGTTTTCTAACTGCTTCTAATCCTTCTAATATTTTTATTGAACTTTCGTCATACTTAAGTCCCATAAAACACCTTCCTTTAATATCTTCTTTACACTACAAACCTTATTATATAATATTTTTTACTTTTTGCAAAAGAAAAATTGTCTACCTTGACAACTTTTCTTAATTAATCATTTTTATTTTTTAAGTTGATGGAGTAAATGTTCCATCACTAGACCATGTTCCAGTAACTTGAGTGAATTCTGGGTGAACAGGAGTATTTTTAAACATTTTCGTAAAACTTGTAACAGATCTAATATCCCAATTATTTATTCCAGATGTATCTATTATACCAGTACATTCTAAAAACATACTAGTCATATCAGTCGCACTTTCAACATTCCAATTTGATAGTGCATTTAAATTTGTTATTTTTTCATAATATTGAAACAATGATTGAAAAATTGTAACTTCTGATACATCCCAATTTACAAAACCATTTAAATCAGTCAAATTAATCGAATTATAAAACATACCTTTCATATTTTTTAAACTACTTGTTTTCCATTTACCTTATTTTGAGCATTTGCAATAGTTACCAAATATTCTATTCCTTCATTATATGTTGTATCCCCTGTTACATTTATTGTTACACTACCAACATTTGTTGTATCAGTTAATACATCATTACTACTTATTGGAAATACATTTGTTAAATTAATTGATGTTCCTTGTGAACTAGTAAAATATATTCTTCCAACTGCTAAAATATTTTCTTCACCAGTTCTCGTATAATTAAAAAAAGTAAATGTTACACCAAGTGTTAAACT
>JAEEGL013105608.1_pt1 | contig 21024 bp, 20 predicted proteins | sample 9134231 | NCBI WGS metagenome assembly JAEEGL01 (sample SAMN16246548, study PRJNA631951) | gut metagenome | biome: gut microbiome; feature: rumen; material: fiber-attached | host: Bos | place: Iran: Karaj | collected 2018-10 | reverse complement strand
GCGTCGGTTACGTGGAAGTACTCAAGGTCGTTGAGCATAGCAGAGATTTCGGTAGAAACAACTGCGAAAGAAGCACCACCACGAAGGGTTGACTTGTGAATCTGAGCGGAGATTTGGTTCATCTTCGTCATGAATGTCTGGTTCCAGTCCTTCTGAGTGTAGTTGGTGCTGAAGCCAGCCTGACGACGCCAACCGTTGTAATCCCACCTGAGCTGCCAAGGAGCACCCTTACGAAGGTCGCGGAGGATTTCACGGTCAATCTCAGCAGCGATTTGCTCGGAGAGGATAGCGGTAAGCTCAGCCTCAGCGTCAATGTTGTGGAATGCCGCGACGTCCTGTGCGAGTTCAGGGCTCCAAGTAGCACGGAGTTTACGCTCCTCTACGGAGACAGTGACGTCTGAAAGTTTGAAGGAAACTTCACCGATTTCAGTCTCGAGTTCGAGTGAATCGTACTGTGCCCATGCAACCTCGAAGTAATCGGAGAGATTGTCAACTGAAAGAACAGAAGGATCAACACCGATATAACCGTCGATGGTAGCGCCACGCTTCTTAACGGGCTTTGTGAGGTCAAGTTCAAGATAAATCTTGCCCTGAGCGTCGCAAATCTGTCCGTACTCTACGAGACCCTTGCCATAGCGCTGTGTAACGCAGCGGAAGTGAACGGGCTCGTAAGCCTTGAAGCAAGAGAACTCAGTCTCAGCGCTCTCGGAAGCGGCGATTTCCTGCTTGGTGACAACCTTGAGTGAGCCAAGGAATGCCTCGGTATCCATCTCGTTTCCGTCAGGACCGGTGAGTTTGCTTGCGCGGAATGAAGAGAATCCACCGACAGCAACGATAACGTTACGGAGTGAATCGTCAATACCACAGATAGGAAGTTCCTCGAGGGCCTTGTAGTCGCCGTTAGCAGCGATACGGACAGGCTCGATAGAACCAACCTTGATATGAACCTTACCCTTTGAGTTGTCGAAGAGGAAGTCATTGTAGAAGAGGTCATAAAGGCTCTTCTTCATGAACTGAACAACCTCAGGAGTGTTGCCACTCTCGTCAACGTTGACAACCTCGTCAGGGAGATAGTAACGGTTGCGGATAGCACCGTCGTTGTTGCGCTCTACGCGCTCGTAACCCATAAGGCCGTAGTGTGAACCGGTAGCGCCGTCGATAGTTCCTTCCTCAGCCTGCTCCCACTTGCGCTCGCTAGTGACAGGGAGAATGAAGAAGAGCTTACCGATAGGCATGTTCATCGCCTGAACGGAAACGATATCGTTCGCGAGGAGGCGTGAGAAAACACGGCGAACGAGAGGGAATACAACCGTCTCGAAAGAGCCGCTGTTAGTAGCGTCGGTGGACTCGCTGAGGAGCATGTTGGCCTCGTTCTCGAAAAGGATTGACATATTGGTCTTAAGATACTTGTCAAGACCCTTTGTGAAACCGATGTTCTCCCAACGTTCCATAATAGCCTTGCGGGCTTCCGCCTGCTTGCTGGTAGCGATATTACCAACCTGGCCGTTCTGTAAGAAGTTTGAAATCATGATTATTTTCTTGTTTTTTGATTGTTATTACTTGTAAAGGCTATCCATTCTGTTCATGAGGTCCAATGAAGGGTTGCTCATATTGGAGTAGATAGTTGTCTCGTTCAGGTTTTCCTTACCCGCAACGAACTGCTTCTCAACGATAGGGGCAGATTTCTTAGACTCACTGAGCTCCGCCTTGATAGCGGCATGAAGAATCTTACCCTCGTTGATTGTCTTGACGGTGTTGAACCTCTCAAGGATGTTCTTCTTCTCGTCCTTTGTGGTTGTCTCGTTGACAAGTATGTCAACAAGGCGTCCCATGTTCACATTAAGAACGGCGGCCTCGTAGAGAGCCTTCTTAATTCTGTCAAGATTGTCTTTGTATTGTTTGTTTTCGGCTTGGATTGCCTTTGCCTTAGCGACGACCTTCTGCAATGATTCTTGGAGTTTCAGATCTGCGGTTCCCCTTGTAGGAACAGCCTTCTTTGAAACGTTCCTCGTGTTGTGGCTCATATATTCCTCATGATCGCCAGTCTCTGATTTTGATGTAGTCAGGCTTGCTTTCCTGAGTTCATAACCAGCCTCCTCGAGATTCTCCTGTTCGGAAGGAACACAATTCGCACCTACGCACTCATCGACTTCCTCATCAACGGTGTCCTTCTTGGCCCCGAAAGGCTTCGGATCACCCTTGCCAGCCCAAGGCTTCTCAGCGCCCTTAGGGGCACCGGCGTCCATTGAGTAGGTGGTTTTACCATCAGCAGGCTCGTTCATATTGAACTTCTTGTCAAAGACATCCTTCTGATAACTGTCGGTGTAGCCGAGGTTTTCCTCGTTGAGTTCCTCGTCATCCTCGTCGTCGTTAATGTCGATTTCAATCTCGTCGTCATCCTCAGGGGCTTCTTCCTCGCCGCCATCAACGTCGACGTCCAAATCGAAATCAGGCTCATCTGACGGTTCCTCTCCGCCACCGAAATCAAATTCGTCGGCTTCGCCCTCTCCGTCATTCTCGGCATCCAATTTTTCCGGATTAAGTTCGATCACAAATTCGGCACCGGTCTCATCATCCTTGACGCTGTACGTCCCGTCATCCTCTTTCTTAACGAAGATTTGGTCGTCGTCACCAAGTTTGTTGTAAACCTTGAGAATTTCATCTCCATCCACGCCTGTGAAGTCATAATCGTCGTCGCCAATCTTGTACTGCTCCATATCTGACCAATCGTCATCGGCTTCGTCGCTCTCGGGTTCCTCCGCGGGTTCCTCCGCGGGCTCCTCCTCGCCACCTTCCTCGCCGCCGGTTTCCTCACCGGTTTCGACATCAGAGACTTCAGGAGTCTCGTTCGGCTCGACGTCTTCTACGTCATAACTATTGTCCTCAGGATCCTCAATTTCATCACCTTCCTTGACAACCTTCTTGATTGCCTCGTTGATAATGTCCTTAAGGCTCTTTTCAGTGCTTTCCTGCAATGCCTTTGTTATTTTCTCGGCATCGAGTGCAGCCTTTTCAGCCGTATTATTTTTCTTCATATTCTCGATTGATTAAAAATCACTTATTTTATAGATAAATATGAGTTTAAACTAAAAAGTTACGTATTTGCCGTTTCTCAATAGCGCAAACCCCAAATATTTTGCTTTTTATCACCCTTTTATCAGCCATTTGTCGAATTTCTCGAACTTGCTCTCGCTCACCACAGGCTTATCACTGCTCTTACTCTCGACATATTGCCCCAAGTCCTCATCGTGGAATCCGATATACGCGGACGGCGTTGATGGCTGACTCACAACATCCCAACAGACAATCTCATAGTCGCTGCCGACAACGAGTTTATTGAAAACTTTCTCGACACTTCCGAGCCCCCTCGATGACACGCCCACCTTCAAACCGGAGATGAGCCATTGCGCGAGCATGTCGGCGCAGGTGGAAACCACCCCGAAATTCCTGAACCCATCGGAAATGGGAATCTCCATTTTCCCGACAAGCGTGTGATTCACCCAATGAAGCTCGACTATGTTCATCGCGACCCTGCCGAGGTCTATGCTCGACTCGCTCGGATGATTCAACTCACCGTACGCCCTCCTGTCCTTTACGTTCGCCATATATTTCTCGACGGCGGATTTCAATATATCCTCGGGATAAATCCTACCGTTAGCGTTCTCTATTCCGAATTTTTGGAATACGGCGCTGACAATGAACGGATCGGGCAAGTCCTTCGCCTTTACCGAACCGGGCCCGTCAATCCCGAAAGCCTCCGCAATCATCTTATTCTCGGGCATATCGAGCGAGACGTACCCATCATTCTCCAAGAGCAGTCCCGTTCCCGTCTGTCCTTTCTTTATCTCAGTCAATACCATAGAAATGACATTTATTATCATAAATACCTGACTAAAAAACAAAAATTGTATATTTATCAAGCATATGAGTAAACAGGACAGCATAAAAATGGATGGCGTCGTCACAGACGCGCTCCCGAACGCGAATTTCAGGGTCGAGTTGGAGAACGGGCTCGAAATATTATGCAGCCTCGCCGGAAAAATGAGAATGAATTACATAAAAGTAATCGTCGGAGACAAGGTTGAGGTTGAGATGTGCCCCTATGATCTGACAAGGGGCAGGATATCGAGAAGATATTAAAAAAAGCCGTGAAAAATCACGGCTTAAGGAACGTTTTCAAACTTTTTGATAGCAGTTTTTTTCTCAGTGTAGGGTTCTGCACTGTGACTTTTTTTATTTTGGGGACATTACTTGTCGGCTGCGCCTTTTGCTTGACGGAGTACTGTTTCTCCAAGAATGTCGATATCCCTGAAACCTTGGCGTCATTGGCGGGTTGGCTTTGCTTTTTCTTCTTCCCATGTGAGGAGTCCCATTTGAAATAAGCCGAGTTACATGTTGTCTTGTCAAGGTATTTCACTTTCACATCCTTGTTTTTCCACATTGCGTAGTTAAACGACAACTGGTCCCTGTGTGAGCCTTTCCTGAGCTCGCCCCACCACGTTTCCATAAGCCTTATGCAATCGGGTTTGTTGTGTTTTCTCACTATTATATTAGACTGCACAAGCCCGTAGTGCTTAGGGAACCCCTCCTTGAGGTACCTCTCACGCTGCGGAGCGATATTCAACTCGATATCTTTCTTCTGCTTTATGCATGCGGTCATTTCATCATATATGCAGTCCCTCTGCGGGTGTGAGGGGATGTATATGTTCTCTTCTCCCGAGCATTTCTCCTTAATGAATGGGTTTACGTCCTTTATCAATTTTATACACCCATCAACCCAAATCGACAAATCATATTCCGGAAGATATTTGTGCGGGTTTATCTTTATACACCTCTGCCTTTTCACGGGGCTGAGTTTTGAAAGTTCTTCGGGTATCGGACGGATTTCCCAAAAGTCGCTTTTTATCGCTTTCGAGTCGGTGAAGCACACATAGTCGAAACCTTCACTGAAGGCATACGGATCATCAAGAGGCTCATAGTTTCCCGTTATGCACGTGTATATCACATTCCTGTTCCTTAGCATTTCAACCTCCTCATCACTTTTCCAATATCTGTAATTTTTTTTCAGCCACTGTTCGGGGGTGAGAATATGCTTGTATTTCTTTTCCTTTTCCTCCTTCCAGCTTGCCCCGCTGTAATGGACGGCGTAATCCTCGATGCTTATCTCGGTTCTTGGAAGTTTTCCGCAATTGATATAGAACGCGGCGCCCGTGTCGTAACTGTCCGCGGCTTTTACGATACCGTTGCACATTAGGCCGTGCATCCTGTTCTCATCAAAATAATGCACGTGATTCTTCTTACAGGCGTCGTTGTTTATGAAACATACGTACGGAAGCACCCTTTTTATCTCAGAACGAGGCTGCGTGATAACTTCCCCGACGAATATTTTTGAAGAGTCGAACAACTCCGTCAAATCCTTTTTAATCAGCACGTCACTGTCAAGCAATATGAAATTCCCGTCAATGAGTGACATGCATTTTTCAACCGACACACAGTGCTTCGCGCTTCCCCAACCATTTACTTTTCCCGGTGAGGATGCCCTTTTGGGGTATTTCGTTAGCCACTTATTGAAATTTATGTATTGTCCCTTCGTGTTGTCGAATACCGTAACATTACTGAAACCCGTTGCCTTGAATGGTGCCGAATCACTGTTGTCAAAGATATATATGTGAGAATTCGGGGTGAACTTGTTGATGCTCTTGATGAGACACTCCGTCAGAGTCGGGGTGTTGAAATGCACAATCAGTATGTTGACTTCCTTTGCCATTATATGGGCCTCGATATACTAATTTTTTTCTTAAACACATTCGGACGTGTATACTTGTGTCCGGCTGAGATTTTTTCGGCGCCGGAAATCACCTCCATTTTTCTCCTGTCAAATTCCTCATCCGCGATTTTTATGTATGAGCGCCAAAAAACCCAATTGTTTTTCATTGGGTTGTGACAGCCCATAGGGAGTTTTCCCATTTTCGCGAACGCGAGCCTCGGCTGCTCCTGCCACCCGAACTCAAACCCGACTTCGGGAGGGGCGATATTGAACTCGTTCTTGAGCCTTATCGAGAACACACAATCCTCAAGCACCCTGAACCTGAATTTCTCGAAATCCGTTTTCTTGCACACCTCCGAGAACTTACTTGTTCTCCTCAGTGAAAACCCGCCGTTTCCTACTCTTCCACCCGTACCATTCGACCTGAGCATGTGTATTGATCCGATATAATCGTACCCGAGCCCGATAAAATATTCAAGCCTGTCCTCAAACACCCACGCGTCAGTCTGGCAAATCAGGATATATTCATAATACGCCGAGAACGTGTCGTACAACTCGTATTTTTCACATAAGTCGGAATATGATTTCTGCGACTCAAAAAACCTGTCCGAGCATTTGCAGAACGAGAAGTCATATCCGAATTTTTTTGAGTAGGTGTCGCATTGCAATGACTTTCCGCAAAGAAGCACTATCTCATATTTCTCCCCAAGCACCTCAATCGTCCTCTCGATTGACTTCTCCTCAAACTTGGTGAGTTTGTTCACATTCTTGTAAACCGGAATGACTACCGCGCATGGTTTTCCTCCTGACATTTTCACCAAAGGCTCGGTCCATTTTATCTTGAGGGTTCCCATTTTGACGATATCACTCATATCCGTACAACCCCTCCTCGAGTTCCTCCTCCGTGAAATAGTCGTCCTCTATGACATTTTTCTCCCTCTTTACCGCCAAGTCGTTTGAGAACCTGTCGTATTCATTGTCGTATTTGGACTTGCCGAATATTTTCTTCACGCTCTCCTTCCCGAACCTCGTTCCGGCGAAAACGTTCTTCATTATCTTCTCGAACTCAGGGGTGGGAACAGTCACGAGCCCCTTGAAAAAATATGGGAACTCCTCACTCTCGATACTGTCCAACGCGGAGCACAGCCTGTCCCACATAATCGGCCCGATTCGCATGTTCCAAGGATCATTCTCAATCGCGTCAGATATGTTCGTAATGCGCCTCGCCTCGTTCATATCATCAGGTAGCCCGTACGATGCGATAATCTCGGCTACGCCGCGTATCGCCTCATGAAGCAATATCGGGAACACTATCCCTCTCGCGTGTATCTCAGCCGCCTCTCCTTCCCTCGCTAGCTTCACCTCGACGGCTCCGCCCTGCTTATGATCGTTGTCCTTTATATCGACGTCGGAATTGAATACAAGATAGTCGTTTATTTTCATTATCTGGCTGTAAAGATGCGGCAAATCCTCATCAATCTCAAACACGTCATTCAGCCACAGTTTCTTGGATTGCTCGGAGAACCTCGCGGCGGCTCCGTAACATATCGCGTTGACTATCTTCCTTTTCTTCGTCTCGGAATCCTCAGCCTCTATCGCCCCGACGTCCTCATACTCAAACTCCTCATCCGTGTCGGGTTTTATGTGGAACTGCTCGCCGGCGGGTATCTCATCCACTATCTCGCAGTTCAGTTTTATGGTGTCAGCCGGAATCCCGAACACCTCGGCGACGACATTGGAACATATTTTTGACAACGCCTCCTTGTTCGGCTCTTCTTTTCTCTTGCATTTCGAGATAAGTTTCCCGAGTTTTGAGAACACCGCGCTCTTGTCAAACGAGTCAATGTCATCGGTAAAATTGGAGACTATCTCCCTCCTTCTCGCCTCAGCCATTTTGGTGAGCGAGCCATCGAGAAAATAACCCGTGCTCTTCAAGAGGTTATCGGAGGACTCAAGCCCGTTCAGCATAAACGATGGAAGAGACGCCCCGTTCTCACGTGACATCTCAGCCTCCATTATCAGCCTCTCCTGCTCCTCGTTGATTAATATCTTCCGCATTCTACCTCAAGTCGCTTTTCTTGAAAACCTCTGAATTTTCCCTGAGTTTCTTTATCTTTGCCTCTTTGATTTGCTTTTTCGTAATAGGCTTCCCGTTCTCCCCCTCATCTATCCCTTCAGGATTGACGCTCAATGATAATTCTCCGTCGCTTGCCTGTTGCTGTAGCGGGGGATTCTTTGTTTTCATATCGTTCCAAGCCGCCGCTACGTTTCCGCTTTTTGACTCAACCTCTTTTGTTGCATCTACCGTGATAGCCTCAGACAGTTTTTTCCTAAGGCATTCAAGCTGTGCCTCTGTTATGTGAATCTTTTTCATTTTGTGCACAATATTTTACATATAAATACCCCGTACAAAACGAAAAACCCCGAATTTCTTCGGGGTTTCGCGCCTAAATACGTATTTCTCAATTAAATGTTTTTCCGCCAAATATCGAGCCCTGCGATTTTATCGACTTGTCTGGCAAGTTATCCTGCCTGTCCTGCACACCGAGCGCCAGCTCATGGAGTTCTTTCTTCGTAATGATACGTTCCTCCATCATTGGCTGTTGCTGTCCGTCGTCAGCGGGCATCTCCTCTCCACCGTTATCATCCATAGGTTCCTCGGGCGTTTCCTCGTCAGCCTCATCGGATGCGGCGGTATTAATCTTCTCGATAAGTTCCTTTTTGGCTTTCTCGTCAAGATTTTTGCAGGTCGCCGCGATAATCATACTTGCGACGTATTTGCATAATCCCGCGTCCGGACCCTGCTCGCTGTTGAACGAGTTTATGCTTTGTGACAACTTTCCCGTCAATTGTTGGATATATCGCTTCGGGTCTGTCTCCTCGTCCGCCTCAACTCCCGCGTCGAAATCTGAGTCGAATTGATTCTCCATACCCTCATCCCCATCCATTGGCGCGTCCTGTGGCATTCCTCCGCCCATTGACGGGTCTCCGCCCGCGGGCATTTGCTGCGCAGACGGATCCTGCATCGCCATCGGGTCCTGCATCTGCATAGACATATCGGGTGCAGGTGGCGTGGAAGGCGCGGAGGAACCAATCCTCAGCACCTTCCTGTTCTCCATTAATACTGACGCTATAACGTCAAGAACCTGCTTTTCCGATATTCTCATATTAGTTGTTAAGTCCCTTAATCTTTGCGAGAACCTGATCAGTGAGGAGGTCAACAACCTTCTCATCGAAAGGCTTACCGTCACCAATCTTCAGTCCGTAACGCTTCTCACCCTTCGCGCTGTCGTCATTCCAATCCCTATCGGCGGTGCCGACAAACTTCTCCTTGTTAGGAGGGGTTGTCATAGGCTCCTTGCCGAATTTAGGATGCTTGCCCCATGCGTCGAGTCTGGTGATTTCCTCATTCACGAGCCTTTGTATGTATTTCTCAATACGGCCCGTGCTGCTGCTTTCGCTAACGAGTTTGTTGTAAATACTCTCCGTGAGAGACTTGACAAGCCTCTTCTCAGACTCGTTCATTTTATCCCAAGACTGAGCGGGGAGCTGTTTCTCATCGTTGTATCCGAACTTATAGTTGTCCATTGTCTCGGTCTGCTCGCTCTTGTCTGCCTCGCCGTAGCCTTCGTCCTCTTCCTTGATGTTAACCTCGTCTCCGACACGTTTCCAATCCTCGGACTTCTCATCGTCGATTCCGTTGTTCGTTCCGTTGATAGGATTATCCTCATGTGTCATAACCTTATTGTCTCCCGCGACAAGGTCGTCATCCTCGTTAAGGAACTCGTTAAGCATTTCCTCAAGTTGCTCTATGCTGTCGCCCTCAATCCCATCACCGACACCGACGACGTCCGCGCCGGGCTCTTCAACAGGTTCCCCGAGAGTGTTTACGTCGGGTTCCACATTGGAACTTGCGTCAGGATCCGCAAAAGGATCCTCAATAGGCTCCTCGGAATCCAAACCCAATCCCTCGTCTCCCGGTTGAAGTGTAGGATCGCTCTCGACATCTTCGGGACCCTGCTCGAAAATATCCTCGTTTACCCTGACAACCTTTCCGCCACTAGGATTCTGTGCCGCGACGCTCTTTCCTTCTAGATCATCCTCAGTCTTCTTGTACTCCTTGTCGTTTCCGCTGTCGTCAAGATTACTGTTCTTCGTCTTCATCTTGTCGGATTGGAGGTCGCTGTCGACATTGTTCACCTTGTCACCATCAGTGGACTCGCCAACGGTTCCCTTTGAACCCGCGTAGTCCATATCGGGGGTAACCTTCTTGTCGAAAGGATCGTTGTTCTTCTCCGTGTTCTCAGGGGAAGCGCTTCCCTTTGATTCAGGGTCGCATACACAGTCGCGGCCAATCTTGCAGGAATTCTCGATAATCTGATTCATCCTGTTGATTTCCTTGCGCGCCTCTTCGGTAAGGTTCTCGAATACTTTCTCACTCCTCTTGAAGTCAACGGTGGAGACATCTTCTTTCTTTCCGTAAGCCTCGTTGAGAGACATAAGTTTGAGTTCGAGATGCTTGGTGGCATCATTATAGCTCTTGTACTCGTTCTCCCTGCGGTTCACGAAGCCGTTGATATAGTCGTAAGACTCGGCGATATTCTCCTTACCGACCTCGGTGGTCTTGATGTAATACTTTGTGCCTTCCTTAAGAATTCCGTATACCTTGCCGTCCGCGCCGTTGGCATGGTACTCAATGTTGGAGATGGCTTTCTTGGGCTCATTCTTGAACTCCATCAGAAAGTTCATCCTATCCAATTGTTCATCGTATTTTGACATATTGCAATATATTTTATTTCGGGTTATTTTATAATAAATACTGTTCCTAAACCAAAAACTATTCTATTGAGAATATCTTGTCGTATGTTTTTGACTTTATATCAGCCAATTTACCTATGTGCCCACTCCTCCTGAGGCACTTGAAAATGATATTGAAGGAATCCATCTCTCCGCCTTTCCTGAGCCCCTCGCGCCTCATTGACTTTATCCTCTTGAAAAGGGCGTTCGCCTTCCTCGCTATCTGCTCCAAACGGTACTCGTCAGTCTCGTCCGCTGCGGCGTCGTAGAGCTCGTCTATCTGTGTTATGAATTTGTAAACCTTCTCCTTTATGAAATACTTGTTGAGCTTTATCGCCTTTATCCCGTTCCTCTCAGGTTCCCTTATCCAAGTGTCGAGTTCGAGCGAATACACGCCGCTCGCGTTATGATACTCGTTCGAGTCCTGAACATACAATTCCACGGGAAACCCGTATATCTTAAGTTCTGGATGCTGCTCGTTCCACAGTTTCTTCTTGGAGTCGAAATAGTCCTTCACGAAGTTCACCCTGTCATCAACCTCCTCGAAATCCATAACCACGTGCAGATCAAAGTCGGAAAACTTGCTCCAATTGTAGTTTGCGATGCTCCCCGTCAGTATTATGTCTTTCGGCTTCACCCAATCCACCTCGAGAGTGTCTATGAAGTCATCCGCTATGTCGAGCAGCCTCAATCTCACCTTTGAATTTATTCTCCCGTTAATCCATATCCTCGGGTTAAGTTCCTTTTGCGGACGGAATGATGACAAGTCGAAGTTGCTCGCTGAGAACTCGCCTTTCGTGAATGACACCTCGGGTTCACCCTTATCCTCCAATGAGTCTATCTCCTCATCCACGATTTGCCAAACGTGAGCGTACCCATCCCCGTACGGCTTTTCCGCACCCAATTGCAAGGATGATGCGGCCGCGGCGTCGTAGTTTTCGCACAACGCCGCAATCGCTATGTCTTTTTTCGTGTATGCGGATACCTGTCTCAAATCCTGTTCTCTGCTACTTTTCCGTAAGCGTCTCCGCCTTCCAATTCATCGGACGCGCGCAAGTCCCCTTCAAGCCCGAGCATATAATGGTTCATCGCCTCATAAAGGGCTGTGTTCCCGTATTTCCCAAGAAGACTGTCGAGGAATGGCTCAAGCTCGTTTATACAAGCCTCTTTATCATCGCTTTTAGGGCGCATGTATTCCTTTATCGCCTCCACTATGAAGCGGTTTATCATATTTTCCGTTATCTTCATCGGTCGCTGCCCCATTGTTTTTATATCTTATGATAATGTCTCAAGATATTTCCACTTAAGCACACTTGACAGGAAATCGTCGGTAACGTTATAGATTCCACCGTACCCGTGCTCACCGCCAATAGAGTCAATGAACTTATTGACGTCATCCTCAAGTTCGTCAAGTATCCCTTTCAGTTCTTCGGCTTCTGGGAGCAACGTCTTCAAATCGCCTTTTCCGAACTTTTCTCCGAGTTTGCCCATTACAACCTCGGCGAGCGCGTCCTCGAATTCAAGGACGCCGCCATCTATCTCGTCGGTGAGAAGATGTTTCGAGTGCTTGTCCGCTGACCAATGCAGTTCCTTCAGCCTCTGATGATATCCTTCAAGACTTTGGAGCAATTCCAAAGCGTTTTCTTTTGTAAGTGCCATATTATTGCCTTGTTACGGTTATTATTCCCTTTACGTACTGCACGCCGGGCCTGTCGGTTTCCTTTCCTCCGAGTCCCTCGTATCCCGTGTGGTAATTTGATCCTCTGACAGACAGCCCCTGTCCCCTGAACTGCTTGTTCAGCATGGCTATGAGCATAGGCCAAGACACCTTCGGGTGCTTGATTCCCTCTATATCACCCCTGTCCGGCTCAATGTCGTTGAAAGCGCCGTCCATTATCCTCGCCTCATATTCGCCCTCGATGTTCTCCTCGTCCTCTTTCTCGAGTTCCCATCCTATTTTCCACGCCGCCTGTATGACGGGGTTGGGGCTTTTGGAGTTGACATGAAGATGCCCGTTCCTCGCAAAGTTTCCCATGCTGAGCCCGAACAGTGTCTCCTCTATTGTTTCTTTTATAACGTCTCTGAGTTGTTCTTCAGTAAGCCTCATATCTATACCATTTTACTCTTATAAATACAAATATTTAGCGGAATATTCAGTATTTATCTATAAATAATGAGGCGAATGGGGCTGCTATACGACTACACATACCTTACCGCGAACGGGTACCTGCAAAAGTTCAGGAATGCCCTCAACGCGCCGCGTCTTAATCGTGCCGAGTTGACGAAAATACTGAAGATATTCAACGACAGGTACAAGTTGGTGAGGTTTATAGTCAAAAACGAGAAAGGCGTCCCCTGCCTGTACCATAAGGACACACTGAACAGGATACTCGGGATAGACAGGACGGGTATAACGGTAATGAACCCGAAAAACAACAGTTGGCTCAATGCCGTGAGGGATATATCCGACGGGTTGGATGAAAAAGAGTACGCGAGTCAGAACACCGTGTACGAGCCGACAGACTATTCAAGCGACGAGGAGGATATGCAGAAAATGTCCGACAGGCTCGCGAACCTTGAGGAGAACAAGATGAAAGGGAAGAAAATAACGATAACCGAATCACAATTCAGGGAACTGAAAAAAAGAATCAACGAAGAGTTCTTCGTCGAGACAGAAAAGGTGAACGTAGTGAAGAAATACCTCGATGACAATTTCGTCAGAGGAACAATCCCCGCCATGGGTGAGGATGGATACCCGAAATATATAGGCGTCGTCGGAATGAAATTCAAGGACGGAACCGTGGCGAGGAACATGACAGCGACACAGCTTTTCTATCTCCTCCAAGACAAGTTCCAAAAGATATACGAGGATCCGAAGCAACGCGACGCGTTCCTGAAAAAGATAGTCACGGATTGGTATTACAAGAAAATATCAAGGCACGGATTACTGAGCAAGAACAAGTACTAAACAAAAAAAGCCGCTTTCAAAGCGGCTTTATTTTTATCTCTAAGCGGGATTAATCATCTCCGTGCATTTCTTTATATTCTGCGTCAGCGGCTTTCTTGTCATCGGCCTCCTGTGATTTCAGTTCGGCCTCGATATCCTTCTCCGCCTGTTTCTGAGCGGCTCCGCCACCCTTTACCCTCTGCATAACCCTACCTTTCTTGGCATCGTATTTTGGGTTGTTCCTCGGGTCTTTCAGGAATCGTGAGAGGACATCATCATCGTCATCGTCCCATCCTTCATTGAGCGCATTTTTCTTGGATTCGTTTATAGCCCTGATAACGGCGCGCTCCACGCACTCGTACAGTTCTTTCTTTGATACCTTTACTTTCATATTTTAATGTTGTTTTATTCTGATAATTTTGATTTCAACTCAGACAGCGTGACTATGTCCTCGTATAGGCTGCCCTCATTGTATTTCTTCTCGGAGAGTTGTTTTCTCATTGTCTCGAAACGTGATTTCAACTCGGAATTCTCCTCTTTCTCGATATTCTCGTCAAGTTTACTCATACAACCTTCCTTGTATTCCTCGAACAGTTCGAGCGGATTGCCCTTCGAGAGTTTCAGTATCGCTATATCGGTTATCGCCCTCCTCTCAAAATCGGCAAGCCCCTCAAGTGACTCGTTGAGACTGTCGATAAGTTCCTTTCCCGTCTTTCCCGTATCCTCGGATGGCTTCTCCTGCATATTCTCCGCGAGCATGCCGCTCACATAGTCAAACTTATTGACATACTCGTCAAGGTTCGAGAAATTCTTCGGATTCAGCATGAGATAATCAATAGCCTCATTCGCGTCATAGTTCTTGTTGACGGACTCCTCCACCATATCCGCGTCTCCACCGACAAATCGCACCGCCTCAGCCACAACGCCGGCGACTTTCTTTTTCTCGTCCTCGAAGGCGCCCTTGTCAATCCTTCCCGTCATATACAACGCCTCCGACAGAAGCCTCTCCGGGTTAGTGACGTTAGGCGAATTGTAGACAAACTCGTAAACGGAATACGCATCAGAGACGTTCTTTCCCTCTCGTATCGCCCTCACATACTTGCCTATAATCTTTTTTCCCTCGGCGCTCTCGTACAGTTTGTCCGTAATGTTCTCGAACACATTCTTGATGGCACCGAAAGACTGCGTTGAAAGCGACTTCAGCGCAGAATCCAATTCCAACTGACGTATCTTAGACTCGAATATGTTGTTGACTTCCTCTTTCAGCCTTTTAACGTCATCCTTATCGTTAAAATCAAATTTAGCCATCCTAAATGTTTTTTAAATAAATATTTTTTTATTGCATTAAAACATCAATATCCGTTTCTAAATCAGGTTTCTTGTTCCTCTCTTCCTCGATTTTTTTACCGAGGGAATTCAATATTGAGTTTATCTCCTCGTTCACGAGAAGGTTCTTGTTTATGATAGGTATCGGCTTGTATTCCTCCTCGTCTATAAGGTCCCCCATATAAGCGTTATAGAACTGCCCCTTGGAGACGTCATTTTTCAATTTGTCTGTTATCGGCCCGGTGTATGACTCGCTCAGAGGAGCCGGCGCGCCCGCGTCCATCCCTCCGAGATCGGCGCCGCCCTCATCACCTCCGAGGTCTCCTTCCGTATCAGCGCCGGGCTCGCCAAGATCGCCAAGTTCATCACCAAATCCATCGCCCATTGGCATAGGGGCTCCGCCACCGCCGCCAAGGCCGCCTAAGCCGCCTTCCTGTCCGGGGGGCTGCGCGCTGTACTCGGCGCCGGGCTCCCCGAATATCCTGTCAACCTTATCAAAGATATGGGTGCGCTTGATAATCTCAGCCGTCCTCTGTATCTCTATCGCGAGGGCGGACTCAAGCCTTATTTCTCCGAGCGTCTGCTCTATCTCAGTCTCACTTCTTCCCATTATGTCCCTCTGCACCTGATGCCAAGACATAAGCGGTATGCCGCCACCCTGCTCAGCCAACGCCGCCTGCGCGGCGCCAAGCCTCTTGTTGAGGTTGTCGAGCTCCATCATTTCGATTTGGTTCGACGGGTTGTTCAGGGACAGCGTAAAGTTCGTAAGGTCATCCTCAAAACCAAGGAGGTACAGGTGTATCGTCGCAACCTTGTTCAGCTCCATTATAATGGCTTTCTGAAGATTGTTTATCACCCTGTTAAAGCGGATATCGACGAGCGACAGGTTCTGCCCCTTGCCTTGCGGCTCTTGGAAATTAAGGAGCGCCTTCGGAACCCTTAACGCGCAGAGAATCTTGTTCTCCATATATTGGATATCCTCCATTGAGGTTGCGTTCTGCGCGCTTTGGAGTGTCTCTATCGAGGTAGGGTCGGCACCTGGTCTCACAGGTATGACATAGTCGGCAGACACGTCGAGGAAATTCTTGCGCAGGTCAATCTGCCCTGTCTGAGGATCAATTATGGGAGCCCTCTTGATACCGTTCATAAACTCCTGTATGAAAGCGGGGACATCCTTGTCATCAATCGCTCCGACGTTGACTTTGAAAATCCTTCTCTCGATACTGCGCTCGAGACGATAGAGGAGCATCGCATCCTCCATCATAGACAACATTCTCCAATGCCTTCTCGCCTTGTTCAGCCAAGAACAGCCGTAAGGAAGGAAAATGGAGTCGGTGATAAGACGGAAGTGGGCAATCATCCAATTCTTGAAAGGCTTATCCTCATTGTGCCCCTCCCAAACGAACTTCACCTCATCGGGCTTCAGTTCCGTGAAATTCGAGTTGAACATTCCGGCGCCGTAGACATTGTCCATCCCGTTCTCGAGGCGCCTCATTTGATGGACGGGAAGTTCCCTCCAACCTTTGACACCGTTCTCCAAGTCAAGGTTGAGGAACATGAACTCGTTTCCGTACTTTGCCGTCTCGTGGCATATCGTCGTGAGCCACACGGGAATGTCAAGCCTGTTGTAGAACAAATCCTCCAACACAGACTTCACCCTTTCGGATTTCGAGTATATGTTGAGTATCTTTCCCTTCGTGTTTACGGTGGTGGCTTCCTCAGCCACGCACTCAAGGGCCGCGCCAATCTCAGGCCACGCCGCCATAAGGTCGGCGTCCCTGTACATAATGCGCACTTGGTTCGCGCCGACAGCCTGCTCCATCGCCGTGTCATAGCCCGTCTTCGCCCACATATAGGACATGAGTTTCTGCTGTTTCAACTGCGCGAGCTTCTGATCCCTGTCAGCCCTGCTGTCCGTTGAATACAGCACCTCGTTCCCATCCCTTGTCACGAGGTTCGGGGAAATATTATATGTGGTGCTCCTTGTCGTGGAACCCGGCATACCGTTACCGGTGTTTATCAGAACATCGGTAAGTTTCTGCCATCTCGTCCTTCTGTCAGCCATAAAAATCCTTTATTAAAAAATACTGTAAAAATCCGCAGAATCAACCTATCAGATAGTCCACATTCCAAGCGGTTTGTATTTTAATATGTCAACCATATTCTGAGCGAGCTCGGCATTCTTCTTCATCAGTTCGTAAGGCGACATCCTCTCCAACCTTTTCGTCAACTCATCCATCGTGGCGTCGTATTCCTTCTGCCCCTGATTGATAAGCATCATATAGTCGAGATTCGCCTCGGCTTCCATTATGTTAACCTTTCCACTGAATTTTCCGCGTACGTTTCCGAGCGCCTCTTTCGCTTTCGCTATGAACAACTTACGTACGATAGTCTTCGTCGGAGCGTTAAAGAAGGCGTAATCCATTTTCTCAAGCGGGATTTGGTCCGGCGTTATTATAACCTCGGGGTTATCCCTCCTGCACTTGTCCGCCTCTTCTGCGTTTGACACGTCGTAATATGTGTACCATACCTCGCATCCGATAAGGCTGAGCGCCCCGTTGGCTGTGAAGTCCGTCCCGAACGTCAGTTTCGAACCCGGCGTGGAATAAAGATGAAGTATATGCGTGCCGTTAGGGCCCGCCGTCACCTTGTAAGTCAAATCTCCGCGGAGGAGCCTGTTCTTATAAGCCAAGTCAGTCGCCATATAGGCTATATCGGCGCTTTGCGCGATATAGAATCCGCCTATCGGGCCGTAAGAGCCTCCGCCCGCCTGCCCGTATCCGCCCGCGAACCCGAGCGTGTCGAGTCCTCCGTAATTGGCGTAAAGCGCCGCCTGAGAGGTTGACGGGTTGCACCACATGACGCTGTTTATCTCCCTGCCGGCGGGAATCAGGTAGTTCTGTTTCCCTTTCTCAATCGTTATGAAGTCCTTTTTCAACTCCCAAGGGCCCCTCTGTTGAAGTCCCGCCTCCTTGGAGAACCAATAACTGTAATCCTTCGAGAAATCGAGTGTCCTCATTGAGAGGGCGAACGCGAAGTCGAGGCTTGACATTTCATTGGAGAACCGCTTTCCGTAAAGAGTCACCCATTGGTTCTCGATTACCCAGTTCTGAACACGCTCCGCGTAGTCCTCGACGGCCATGTCGAGGATATCGCAAAGTTCGGCATCAGTCAGCTCAACCTCCATAAGGGGCGCGCCGACGCTACTCCTGAACTTCCTGAAAAGGCTCTGTACTTCTTCGGTTATCTTGGTCATTTCTGTTGCAAACAATTTACTGCATCATCAAGTCTGTCAAACGGATAATAGTCGTCATCAGGCTCGAAATAAAACGCGGGCACGTTAGCGCCTTCAAGTGAGATATAGCCATTAAACGTGAAACCCTTGTATTCGAACTCTATCTCACCGTCTTCCGATATTGTAGGCGGATAATCAAAATTAAACGGAGATAACAGTGTGCCATCCTGAAAGACGCAGTTCGCCTTCCCATCCTTTGTATTCACCATTGTTATCCCGAATACCCTTCCGTTGCATCTCACCTTCTGCGTGAACTTTGAGACGTTCTTGAATTTGTGCCCCACTTTTTGAGCGACATCCGTGTCGAACGAGAGACGTTCCCGGGTTCTGTTCCAATCAAACAAATCGCTTTTCCATGTTTTCCCGTAATCGTAAGAGGCGGCTATCGGAATTATTTCTGAGAAATTGTAGCACACGAAACAATATCCATCCCCATGCCCATGATAAACGGCGCCACGGATATTGTTACGCCTGAAAAATTCAGTCCATTTTCTGAAGCTCGCCATTCTCCTCTCGCCCCACATTCCTCCGTCAAACATATTGAAAATAATGTGGTTGGTTCTTCCCATTGAGTCCGGACGATAGGAAAGCGACTCGTAAGGACGGGCGAAATTTTTAAGTTCCTGATTATCTTTTGGATCTTTTACAAGCAAATCTATTTGATCAAAAATCCTCCAATTGTCGCCATAAGTACGTTTAGCCTGTGCCTCATCGAGTATAAGGAATCGGTTAAATCCGTCTATAAGGACGCATTTGAGAATCACATTCCCGTATTTGAGCCCATCCGGCTTATTCCCCGTCTTTCTTGAAAGGTTGTTTGCCGCATTATTGATATCGGGAGTGCCGTATTGCCCATCGCCGTATGTCAACGCCCCGCCGTTTTGCGCGAAATCATTCGCGTTCGCGAATTGACGGCTGAATCCATTCTTAAAAATGCCCTCAACCGAATTCCTGTGGGCACATACGAAAACGTTCCTGTTGTTTCCGTCACTGACGAACTCCGCGGCGCTCATTTCCGGCGAGAAACCTTCAAGAATCGGCTTGCGCCTTGTTTTTCCCTCAGCCACTTGCCTGTATTGCTTCATTATCTTCACGGCGTCCATTATCTTGTCAAACGGATAATAGTCGTCATCGGGCTCGAAATAAAACACAGGTGCGTTTATCGCCGGGTGATTTATTATCCCCTCGAAAGGAATCCCGTCTATTGAGAAGAAGAAACTTCCATCTTTCTCCGGAAGGCTCGGAATATCATCGAACTTAATATCCGTGGGAAATACAAACTCGGGCTTTGGGTTGCCGGGGTTCTTTTCATCTATCCTTACCAGATTATATCTCCTCGCCCCTGTTTTGCTCTCATACGGAACATATATGTTTCCATCCAAATCGCAGCGCACATAGTGGATGTTGTCTTTCTTGGCGTTCATCATCGCCATTTGAGGGATAGTGTCGAACCATTCGCTTTGGGTTCTCCTTGATTCATCGTTAAGTGTGTCGTGCAACACGGCTTTGACACTCTCCACTGTTGAATTATATTTGTCCAGCCTCTCAGCGGCGGCACATGTTATGACATCCCCGAAATTAAATGCAAGAACCACCGGGTGATCCCCTCCCCAGTTATACATCATGCCCCTCACCATATACCCCTCGTTCCACAGTTTCTTTTGGTAGTTGTTGCCAAAGTAATTCGCGCTGTTTGTTGAGTATCTTCTCGCTATTTCTTCGTTTTTGGTGATAGCATAAAGTTGTTCCGTTATGCTGAGAAGATTTCCCTGCTGATTACGCCCGTACGTCTTTTCGCATAACTTTGCGATTATGGGGACATATGTGTCAAAAAACAGGAAATTCTGATATCCACCAAGGAGTTTGACTTTTATTATACAATCGCCGTAGCCCCCTGTGCGCATCGTTTTTAGCGCCGTCGGAAGATTCACGTTAAGATATACCCCATCCCCGTAATAGTTGTTGGTACCCTTCGTGTAGCCATCTGAGAGTTTCCTGTCAAACGCTTTTGTGTAAGACGGCACCAAATTGGACGGGATAACCTTCCATAAGGTTTCAAGATCCTCAAATTCCTGCCCTACGGGAATGTGTTTAATCTCACTTACGGCCTCATTCAATATGTTTTTCTTTTCGCTCATTAGATAAGTTCTATTCTATCAAGCATATTAAAGAACGATTCTTGTATTTGTTGGTTTGTCTGGGTGTCATCCTGCACCTCATATTCCCCGGTCAACATCTCGGCGGGAATGCCGAGAACATTTGAAAGTTGCTCCGGTGATAGCGGCGGAACGGGTTTAATATCGACTCCCTGCTCCGCGTTCGCACCATCTTCCTCAACAGCCTTCTTCATTGGACGTATGTTAGAAACCGGTGTGGAAAGTTTTGAACCTCCCTGCTTCATAGCCTTTGCTTTCTTTGCTAAATCATAATTAACCTCAGCAATGAACTTCTTGTAATAAGCGAAGAACATTTGTATCATTGTTGACAGCTCCTTGTCCGTATTGCCCCTGTTGGCGAGACACTGACGGAGATATTGCGCTCCCTTGGGGGATTGGAAGCCGTACGTGGCGGCGACTGAGCATGAGAACGCCTGGCAGTAAGCCTCCTCGAACTCCGGTTTCGAGAAGTTGATGTTTCTCGCTTTCAATTTAGCCAACGCGTAACAGTTCGACACTATGTCGTCGCCGATATTTCCCGTGTCAATCGCCGTGTTCGCATCCCTGCTCGCTATTGCCCTGATTGTCGCGCCTATCTCCTTAACCTCATCATCGGTAAGTTCCTGCATTTCACCCTTGACGAATTGCTTGCCCAGACTTTGTGCCAGCTGTTGATCCGCCACGTCTGTCGCCGCGTTAGGAATGCCGAGGAGGTTGTTGGAAAGGTTCACCTAAG
>JAEEGL016794635.1_pt1 | contig 21025 bp, 14 predicted proteins | sample 9134231 | NCBI WGS metagenome assembly JAEEGL01 (sample SAMN16246548, study PRJNA631951) | gut metagenome | biome: gut microbiome; feature: rumen; material: fiber-attached | host: Bos | place: Iran: Karaj | collected 2018-10 | reverse complement strand
GTGAATTTACGGATGAGTGAGTTAAATTGGAGTTTTTTGAGAGCGGAGACAACTGAATCTTTGTCATAGGCAAAGTCTTTTAATTTGCCGAGGTCGACTGGGGCATCGAACATAATCTTGGCTAGTGTCCTAGACATATAGGCGGAGTCTTTCCCTGCTTCGAGTTTCATCTTAGTAGAGCCGGTGATTTTATCGAGATTATCATAGATGCCATCTAGTGATTCATACTCGTTCAAGAGTTTAACGGCAGTTTTCTCGCCAATACCTGGAACGCCTGGGATATTATCCGAAGCGTCACCCTTTAAAGATTTGAGGTCGAGGAACTGAGATTTTCTAATACCATACTTTGCCTCAATCTCAGCAACATCGATTTGCTCGATGTTAGTAAATCCTTTCAAAATGCGCCACATATGGGTGTTTTCGTCGACAATTTGGAGCATATCGAGATCCGAGGAGATAATAAAGGTATCATAATTCCCCGCCTCGTCCGCCTCGCGACTAAGCGTACCGATAATATCGTCCGCTTCATATTCGTCGATTTCGACAAAATTCCAGCCGAGCGCAATGACGAGCTCTTTTAGAAGCGGGATTTGAGCATAAAAATCATCGCCCGGCTTCACGCGGCCGGCTTTGTAATCTGAAAAGATCGCGCGGCGCTTGGCGGTAGAGGATTTGGAGTCCCAGGCCACTACAACCTTGGTCGGATTTAGTTTTTTCACAATCTCCATAGCAATGGCAGCAAAGCCATAAACGCCACCGGTAGGAGTGCCGTCTGGGAGCCCAAGGGCGCCCATCGCATAGTAACCCCGATAAAAAACAGATTTGCCGTCTATTATAACTAAGCGGCTTGGAGTCATCAGAACTCAATCTCCTTTAGGATTTCATCGAGGCGATTCGTCATGTCTTCAACGGTACTGTTGTTTAAGATATAGTAGTCAGCTGCAACGATTGGGCCACCTTTTTCGAGGTTCTCAATTTCGCTGCGGTCACGCTCACGGATGGCTGCACCATCAAAGGAACGACCTGGGCGCTTAGCGACACGGTCGTAACGGAGTTTCTTATCGACAACTACAGCTACAAAAGTAAGCTGACGTGGAAATTCTTTCTTCAAAGTGCAGTACTCAGTCCAGGAATAAACGCCATCTAGAACAATGCGCTTTTGGCCGGCAGAAATAAGATCCTTGGTCTCGGCAATAACTTGGCGTACAACCCAGTCTTTACCCTCGGTTTCGCGGATCATCTCGCGGAATTTCTTTTCGGACTCACCATCTTCGGTGCGCTCGATGCCGCGCTTTTCCATCTCTTTATAAATCATGCCGCCAAAATAGACTTTTGGATAGCCTTTTTCGGTTAAATAATCCACAACTACAGATTTGCCACTGCCGCTCATACCTACGACGGCAAGAATTTTCACGTTATTTTCCATAACTTTTATTATAGCACAACTAGGGGCAACGCAACTGGTGTATGGAGTATAGAGTGATTAATCTAGATCTCGGATAGGTATGCCACCTTGCTTTCTAATAGGACCTTCTCATCGTGCGGAGGAATGTCGGTTTTAGCGGATTCCGCAATAAAGCTTGGCATGGCATTTTTTACCGGACCATCGTAAACTGGGCTCTCGTCATATGTGTTCCAGATGATGGTATGGATGTTACTGAAATTCTGAGCGTAAAATTCAAGGGCTTTTGTCATAACGCGTGCGAATTCCTCTTCGGTAGATTTGCTATGACGCCAATTGCGACTGGCCAGCTGATGACCGGCCACTTCTGGAGAAACGGCAATAAGGAGCATGAGCTCTTCGTAGTTGCTCGCGTTTAGCATTTGCTCGAGGACCTGCTCGAGCGATGGATCAAGGAGAGCTACATCGAGAATAATATCAAACCCAGCATGGATAAGCTCACTGATGACAAGAAAAAGCATAATGGTTGCAAATTCGTCGGTGTGACGGCGGATGTTCTCCTCGCCATATTTTGCCATAATTTCTTCGTAGTGCGGGTGGTATGGAGCAAAAACACGAGCCGCCACGAGTACGGGAGATTCCTTCCTTGCCTCGAAATAAGCCTCGGCGGCCGGAACGAGCTGAGTGGTCTTCCCTGAACCAGAGATGCCGGCGATGCGAACAATTTTTTTGTTCAGGCTTTTCCCCTTGGTAATATCAGCCATAACTGTGGTCAGAATGGCCGGGTATTCCTCAGCTCTAACTTGGAGTGGCAAATCGACTTCACTTTTCCAGTGAGATTTGGCATAGGTGATGACTTTTTCTAGAACTGGGTTCATTTTTCTCCTCGTGATTTGCTTTTGCTGTCCCTAACGGGGCTTTTAATCTTTATAAATGACTTTTACTGGGGTTTCTAGCTTCTCAATGTGAATGGTTTTGATATTTTCGAAGGTTTTATATTCACCTTCGGCCTGGAGTTCGACGGTGGCTTTATCTTTAAATTCGAGCATGTCGCCGGTAGTATCTGTACCTGGAACACGTTTTAAAATTGAGGTAGCCATGAGTTTAAATAAACGTGGAAAGCTAGTGAGTTTGGCAGTTTTACTGCGGAAGGTTCTTGGTTTTAGGAAGTCTTTGCCGCCCTTCATAACACGACACATGGAGCGACCGTTGACGGCAGCATAGTCGCTGGCCTTTTTAATCGTTGGCTTGCCGTTTACGGTGAACTCCGGCATGAAGACTTTTTTGTGACGGTGTTTAAAATACCAGACGGCAAGGTGAACATATGAACGCCAGGAACTGCGGTGCCCCTTTCTGAGGGCTTTTCTAATGTTTGGCTTATCGAAGATTTCGACAGACTCGGCAGTCATGCCTATAGTGACATAGCAAGCGGCGTAACGCCAGTGGAGGCTGTCAATAGACATGTCCAGCGGATAGAGATTGGTGATCCTGATGTTAGATTTAGCGTTGGCTGGACCGTGCGCGACTGAGCCCTCTGCGGCACTCAGGAGGTATTTTTCCATGTCTTCATATTTCATCACGCCGAGTGTGCGGGCGAGGTCGTTGAAGTTGCCGTATGGGAGGACACCAATGGTAACATTTTTTCCAGACTCGATAACTGCGTTCATGGTAACAGCGGCAGTAGCATCGCCCCCTGCAGCGAGAGCAATGTCGCCATCTTGGAGTATCTCTTTGAGGGCGGCTACATTTTCTTCGAAAGGCGCCTTCTTGATAGCAAACTTGCCAATCATGAAGCCTTTGATTCTGCTGGCGCGCAAAAGTACCTCATCTTTTACATGGACATAGTTTGATGAATGTGGGTTATAAATTAAAAGTAGTCTTTGCATTTTTGCTTACGGCATAAGCCAGTGAACTAATGAATAGAGCAAAACGTAGAGCACAATACCAATAACAATTTCAAAGAGACGGCGCTTGGCCTTCCTGGTTCTTTCCTCGTTGCCGCCGGCTGTGAGATACTGAATGCCGGTGATAGAAATACCGATGACAGCAAGAATGCCAACAATGATTGAGAAAATATCTACAACAAGATTGAGAAGGCGAGTGGTATCACCACCTGTGCCATCATCACAGGAACAAGTGATTGGGCCATTACTATCCTCTACTAGCACTCCTCCCACTTCGGCACACTTAGTGTTTCCAAGCACGGTAGTTTGCACACAGTTGGAAGTGCCAGCAGCAAGGGTTGGAGTACTGACAATAACAGGCATAGCAAGGGCAGTGAAACCAACGATTGCTAATATTACTTTTGGCAATGTTTTTCCCATAAGCCTCCTACTTTAGATATTCATGCAATTTCTTAGTATCTTTGTTCTTGCGAAGTTTGGCAAGAGCCTTGGCTTCAATCTGGCGAATACGCTCACGTGTAACATCGAATTCGTTGCCGACTTCCTCGAGAGTATGCGGACGGCCGCCACCGATACCGAAGCGGAGACGAATAATCTTCTGTTCCCTATCGGTGAGGGTTGCGATAATTTCGGAGAGTTGTTCTTTCAAGATCTGGTTGGCTGCGGAATCTTCTGGCGAATCACGCTCTTCATCCTCAACAAAATCACCAAGGACGGAGTCCTCGTCGTCGCCTTCGCGGCCAACGGAAGCATCAAGAGAAGCAATATCCTGCTTAATGCGCATGACATAGTCAACTTTTTCTGGCTCGAGACCGAGTTCTTTGGCAATTTCCTCATTAGTTGGCTCACGGTTGAGCTCTGCAGTGAGTTTGCGGGTAGTACGAAGAACTTTATTGATGGTCTCTACCATGTGGACTGGAATACGGATAGTACGGGCTTGGTCTGCGATAGCACGAGTAATGGCCTGGCGAACCCACCAAGTAGCATAGGTAGAAAACTTGAAGCCTTTAGCTGGGTCAAATTTCTCAACAGCGCGAAGAAGACCGGTGTTCCCTTCCTGAATAAGGTCTAGAAAATCGAGGCCACGGCCACCATAACGCTTAGCAATAGAAACGACGAGACGCATGTTGCTCTCAACCATCTTGTCTTTGGCTTTTTTGTCGCCTTTAACAATGCGCTCGGCAAGCTCAGCCTCTTCCTCTGGGGTGAGAAGTGGGATTTTACCAATCTCGCGGAGGTAGAGACGGACAGAGTCATCTGCAAAAGCATCTACGTTCTCTGCAGTAATAGCAAGATCCTCATCGGAGAGTTCTTCCTCATCCTCTAGATCGTCAGTACCAGGCTCGTCGAAGTCAAGCATTAAATCGTTTGCGTTCAAAATATCATCTTCTTTTGGATTCATTACAGATTATTATAGCTTATTTTAGAAAAAGATACAACTTTTTATGGTTTGAGAATACAGCGGACTTGATAACCACGATATGGGAACACTTCGGTTGTTGTAGGACTAGAACCCGTGATGTTAGTATTATGCCTAAAGGCATACGAACGAGTTGAATCCTTTGCTGTTGATGTCCAATAATATGTATAATAACTACTCCAGCCACTATCATACATCTCACCATTGTACACACTCCTAAATGGCGCAGCATTGAGTGCTGCATCCGTAGTGTACTTAGTGGCCAAAGTGTCATATTCTGCCTTTGTCGGGAGCCTCCAACCCTTTGGACAAATATCATACGTTGCACTACCAGAGGTTGGCGATGTTCCAGCCGTAACCGTCCTATATGAATAATAAGACTCGCATGCAGAGCTACCACATTCCAATGCGTCAGTGTTATAAGCATATTCAGACGAGCTACTAGACCAGCCAGAATAGCTAGACAGCGGCAGTATGTAGTTGCTTGCTACATTTGAATTTGCCGAAGTAATTGTAATCCCACCATTCAAATTAAGACTCTTTGTCATCCATACATTCCCGTCAGCGAGTTTCGATATTGAATACACTTTATCATCACGCGAGTCCGACAGTGTATAGTATGCGCCAGTAGTCATCTTGTTTAACGCATTCGTCTTGTTCGTACCAGACAAAGACCCTAAATCTTGCATTGTCCTAATTGAATTATCAAACGAAGAGTTTACACACCGAATAGCACCGCCGTATTTCGATTGCATCGTACTTACAGTAGGAGCACCCGCTGGGTCCGGCGTATACGGAAGATCAGTTCGCACAGCCGTCATTTGCATCATGTATGGATAATACACAGTACCGGAAGAATATCCTTGCGAGCCATAAGCAGCCAACCAATAATATCCGTGAGAATGGCCACTTGAACCAGAAAAACCAGTAGAAGAACCGCCTGAGTCCCATCCACCATAGACACCATAAAACGGAGAGCCAGCAAGGGCGGTTCCAGTCGTATATGTTCCAACTAACGCCTTGCTTTCTGCAATAGTTGGAAGCCTCCAACCCCTTGGGCAAATATCATACGACATATCTCTATAATGCGTTACAAGAGAGTTCGAGCCGGATCCATTTGCCGAGATATCCTTACCAGCCTTGGCTGCCCTGTACGAATAGTAACCATAGCATGGCTTTTGGCCACTGCAATCCGTATTTGTTGTATTACGAACGTAAGCAACGTTTTCGCTGCGGCTCGTCGTGTTCGCAGACGCCGGCAAAGTATAATTTGCCGTAATATTTGTATTAGCTGGAGTTAGAGACGTTCCACCTGCAATGTTTAGATTTTGTGTCATCCAACAAGTGGTAATATTACCAGTGGTAATCTTCTGGATATAATATGATTTTTCATCACGATTATCATATACAAGCGTACGGGTGGTTGGACAAGAGTTCACTGGGAGTTCTTGCATGTAAATCTTACTTTGTTTGGCATTTAGCGTAAGTGTACCAGCACCAGAAACGGTCATAGTGGTGCTTGCAGTAGTAGTACTTGTTACAGCCACACCATTAGCTCTGGCCCATGATGAGAACTCGTAGTTATTAGAGTAGTTACCAGAAATGTTGTATGTACCGCAGTTTAGTGAGACGGATGCAGCTGTATAATTAGTGGAGCCAATCTTAATGCTAGCAACGCCAGTACCACGTGAGAGTGTTACAGTTTGCGCCACATTAGATGCAGCAGAGGTAGCGGTCACGGTAGCATTTCCCTTACCCATGGTGAAGGTAACACTAGTGCCAGATGTTGCGGAGAATGTACCAGCAGTGCCAGACTGAGTCCAAGTTGGAGTACCATATGTTGTACAGGTTACATTGGCGGCTTTAGTTACACCAACAGTAACAGCCTCACCCCAGCGTTTAGTACCACCACCAGTAGCACCGGATGTGTTGGTGCCAGCAGTTACGGTTAACGTGTAGGTATTTCTATAGAAGGAGAGCGAGAGGGTTTGGTTGCTCGTAACGTTGGTTGCAGTAGTAGAGGCTTGTGCGCCATTAGTGCCACTTGCAGAGTTCTTGTAATCCGTTACGGTCTTGGCATAAGCACAAGAGCCACCATAGTATGCAGTAACAGATCCGTCTGCAGTGTAATTCCCCCAGTTACCATTAGCTGCCTGTAATCTATACTGTCTAGAACAGGCAAATGTCTTTCTAGGAACATTCACGTTTTGTGAAACATTAGCAGTGACATTAGTGTTAGAGTAGCTTGCAGCTTGGTGAGATGTAGTCGCAGCAACAGACCATGAACATGTACCACCATAACGTACAGTGCTGTTTACTTGTGAAGTATATGTAGATGGGTAAGTGCCATCTGTGTTTTGTAAACCACTATTAATCTTGCAGGTAAAGGTCTTTCTGTAGATATTTACATCATTAGTCTTGGCACCTGTTACAGTGTAACTAGCTACACTAGCTGCTTGGTATGCCGTGCTGTTGAAATTGGAAATACTTGAAGTAGACCATGAATAGCTTGCGCCATAGTTCTTAGACACGGATTCAGCTGTAGTCCAGCTGCCCCATGTACCATCTGCATTTTCATAGCGGTAACGAGTGGTCTGGGTAAATGCATCAATTGCAGCGTTAAGTGTGATGGTAGCTGCGCCAGTTACTTGGTATGTGGTAGACAGTGTAGAAGCAGAACCTAGTGTACCAGCAGTAGCTCCCCATGAAGTGAAGTGGTAATGATCTGGAATAGCACCAGATAGATTGTAGGTACCACAGTTAATACTCATAGTCTGGTTATTAGTCTTAGCTGTACCATTAAGTGTAATACTAGTAGCATTAACCGTCTTGAAGGTGATGGTTTGGGCTACATTACTTGCAGCAGAGGCGGCAGTTACTGTAGCATTAGACTTAGGCATAGTGTAAGTGGATGATGCACCAGCAGCTGGAGCTGTACCAGTGTTAGCTGTCCAGGTTGGGTTACCATAGGTAGTACATGTTACATTGGTTGCTTTAGTAGCAGTAACAGTAGCAGCTTGGCCCCATCTATATGTACCACCACCAGAAACAGCTGTAATGTTAGAGCCTTTACTAACTGTAAGTGTAAACGTGTTTCTGTAGAAATCTAGTGATAATGTTTGTGCAGTAGTGACATTACTTGCACTAGCAGAGGCAGCCGCACCATTAGTGCCGTTAGCTGCATTCTTGTAGTCTGTTACGGTCTTGGAATAACTACAAGAACCACCATAATATGCATTAATAGCAGTTTCGCTTGTATAGTTCCCCCATGTACCATCTGCATTTTGGAGTCTATAACGTCTATTACATGTTACAAGGTTTCTTAAGACATTAATGTTTTGAGATACGTTTGCGGTTACATTGGTATTAGAATAACTTGCTGCTTGGTGGGTAGTAGTAGCTGCTGTACTCCATGAGCAAGTACCACCATAACGAACGGTAGAATTCACTTGGTTAGTATAAGTAGATGGATAGTTGCCATCTGTGCCTTGGAGTCTGCTGTTAATGACACAGGAGAAAGTGTTTCTGTAAATGGAGATATCATTAGTCTTTGCACCAGTAACTGTATAGCTGGTTGAAGCAGCTTGGTAGATGGTGCTATTAAAGTTAGAGATCTTGGATGTATCCCATGAATAGGTAGAGCCATAATCTTTTGTTACAGTTTCTGCAGTGGTCCAGCTACCCCAAGTGCCATCTGCATTTTCGTAGCGATAACGTGTAGTTTGGACGTAAGTATCAATAGCGCCAGTAAGGGTAATAGTAGCAGTGCCAGAAACCGTATAGGTAGTAGAGAGTGTGCTTGGAGTAGTAACTGTACCAGCTGTGGCTCCCCATGAAGTGAAGTGATAATGATCTGGAATAGCGCCAGTGAGGTTATAAGTACCGCAGTTAATAGACATTGTCTGGTTATTAGTCTTAGCTGTACCATTAAGTGTAATACTGGTAGCATTAACCGTCTTGAAGGCAATAGTTTGTGCTACATCACTTGCAGAAGATGTTGCAGTAACCGTAGCAGCAGACTTTGGCATGACGTAAGTATTAGTATAGACGTTGCCAGAGTTGGTAGCAGTACCAATTGTACCAGTAGCAGTACCCTGTGTCCAAGTTGGAGCAGCATATGTAGTACAAGTTACATTGGAAGCCTTAGTAGCAGTAATAGTAACAGTCTGTCCCCATCTGTATGTACCGGAACCGGTGGCAGAAGAGGTATTAGAGCCTGCAGTTACAGTTAATGCGAATGTATTTCTATAAAAGTCTAGTGATACAGTAACATCTTCAGTAACATTAGTAGCAGTAGTGGAGGCCTGTGCGTTGTTAGTGCCATTTGCTGCATTCTTGTAGTCTGCAACGGTCTTGGCATAGGCACAAGAGCTACCATAGTTGATAGTTTCTGTACCATCCGCAATATAGTTCCCCCACGTACCATCTGCATTTTGGAGTCTATATTGTTTAGTACAAGTAAATGTATCTATCTGCCACATGGCATAAAGTGTAGTGTTATTGGCGGTGGTATGATCAATGCCATATGTAAGATTGGTACCATCACCATTTGGATTGTAAACGGTAGCAGTAGCTCCAGTAGTTGGATTGGTGCCAGTACAAGAGTCTGTACCGTTGGTATTAGCTGGCTCTACATTACACCAGCCAAGGAAGCTATAGTGTTCCCTCGTTGGAATATCATCATGCAAAGTTATAGACGTTGTAGCCGTTTCGCTTGCTTGTGTAGCGGGCATGTTAGAAACGGTATCTTCAGTATTTTTATTGAATGTGATGGAATAGGTTACTGGGTTAGCAAGTGAAATGATATTAAACGTATCAGTGTATTGGCCAGCCCTAGTATCATAGTTTACGCGTGCACCAAGAGCAATAGAGTACTCGTTAGCAGTATTATTGGCGGTAGTAGTTTTGTCTAGGAGTGTAGCAGTAGTGGTAGGTGCTGGGAGGAACAAAGCAGAGTCACCAGTGTTGTCTACTACAGTATTATTAGTGGTGTCTATATACTTACTTGGTTTGTATCCCCACTTGTTATTATTGGTAGTAGTATTAAATGAGGAAGAAGTAAGCGCAGAAGAAATAGAATCAATGTAGTATTCCGTATTGTTTTCCTGGTCCACATTAGTTAGTTTGCCCGTATCATCATCTGCTGCGATACTCAGTGTATAACCAGTATAGTTGTCCGTAGTAACATTAAACACTGCGGAGCTAGCTGAAGTAGATGCAGCAAAAGTACCAGAAGCATTACTTGGCGTAAGGTTTAGCATAGCTGCATTATTAGAAGACGAAATTGTGAGTGTAGAGGTGGATGGAGTAGCGGTGCCGGTAGTGGCGGAAACCAAGTCCGCGCTCGCTACGATTGGGTTAACGGCAAACACAGACAAAACAAAAAGTCCAGCAAATGAGAAAAATGCTGCGAGCTTTATATAAGAAGATAGCTTCATGTGTCTTTCCATACCCATAAGCTTCTCCTAATATATATGTTTATATATATTATTCACCATCCCTGTATGACCTTGTTTATGTATGTATGACCTATGCCTAAGTCTAGTATAACATAAGCAAAAATAAAAATACAGTTTTTATTTTGATTTTCTGAGATTGTTTATTTGTAAAAGCACATCGCTGTACTCGTTACTGTTTTCATCTAGCTCGGCGAGTTTAGCGCTGAGCTCGGCAATCTTTTGCTTGGCGATTTCGGTCTCATAGTGAGACATGAGTTCGGTAGCTTCTTTTTCATAGTCTGGCTCAGTAATTCCCTCGTGCTCAGTATTAAAGACGAGTTCGAGTTCGGAAAGTTTTGCTTCATCTTCTGGAATGTCGAATGGAATGTCGGTCTTTGTAATGCCGCCAAAGACTTTGAGTGCGGTAAGACTTAACTCGAGTTTTTTGAGCGCATCGGATTTTGCTTCGGTCTTTGGTTTTTTTAGAATCTTATGCGAAGCGGATTCTTCGAGCTTGCGATTTAGGCGCTCGCCCTTCTCGCGAAGGATTGAGACATCCACGCCGAGTTTTTTTGCGACTTTTTCTTCGTAGGTGGCGAGCTCGATTTCATCCTTGACGAAGCTGAGGAGTTTCAGGGCAATATCGGAATACTGCTTCTTGTCTGGAGCGAGCTTAAGGTTGAGATTTTCTTCGTATTTATCAAGGAGCCAATCGACAGCTGGAATTCGCTCATTCACGGCGGCTTGCCAGAGGGCTGGATCTTTCTGGATGAGTTCGTCTGGATCCTTGGCGCCGTGGTAGTTCGAGATGACGGTAAGATTAATGCCGAGGTCGCCAGCGAGCATAATGGCGCGCTCGGTAGCTTTGACACCGGCAGCGTCACCGTCGTAAGCGAGGCGAATGTCTGGGGTGAGGCGGCTCAAGGTCTTGAGATGTTGGGCAGTCATAGCTGTGCCAGAAGTCGCGACGGCTTCCTTTACACCCGCCTGGTGGGAAGAAATGACATCCATGTTCCCTTCCACAATTACTACAAACCCACTGCGGCGGATGGATTCTTTGGCATTAAAAAGACCGAAGATAAAGTTGGACTTATTAAAGAGGATAGTTTCTGGCGTGTTGAGATACTTTGGCTCGCCTTTGTCCAAAATGCGGGCAGTGAAACCAATTACTTCGCCGTTGGTATTAATGAACGGGACCATCATGCGGTCTTTGAAAAGGTCTTTACCATATTGATTGAGGAGGCCGGCGGAGTCCAATTCCGGTTTAGTGTACCCTCGCTTTTCGAGGACGCCAAGAAGTGCTGTGCCACCGGCTGGTGAATAGCCGATTTTGAACTCCGAAACGGTGGAGCGATTAAGATTGCGCTTGTAGAAGACGTATTCACAGACGCGCTTGTCGCGGACAAGGCAGGCCTGATAATATTTGGTGGCGAGAGCGAGTGCAGATTTGGCGCGAAGTTTTTTCTTGACGGTATCTTTGTCACTGTGACCGTATTTGCTAATATCCACGCCAGCTTGAGCGGCGAGCTTCTCGAGAGCTTCGCGGAAACTAATTCCCTCTACTTCCATAACGAAGGAGAAAATGTCACCGCCCTTGTTGGCAGAAAAATCGTGCCAGATGCCTTTTTCTGGCGACACCATGAAGCTTGGGGTTTTGTCTACACCCCACGGTGAGCGACCTTTGAGACTGCGCCCGGCTCGTTTCAACTCCACGTACTGCCCCACTACATCTTCCACCGCCAGTCTGGATTTTATCTCCTCCTTCAGGTCTTGCATAGTATCATTATAACACAGGAGAAGAGGTGAGGCCCACTAGCTGGGGAGATAAAAGCGGGGTTTGTTTTGCGGGGGCGTAAAAAGGAGGCGGAGTTTGATTTGTGGGAGCAGACAAAAAAAAGAGGCGGGGTTTGATCCGCCTCTTTTTTTTTCTAGTTTATTTCTCTGCTTTGGCTTCTTTTTCGGCTTTAGCTTCGGCTCTAGCGTCGGCCTTCCTTCTGATGCGGTTCATAACTTTTACGATCATGAAGATAACCCAAGCGATAACGAGGAATTCAACCACGTTCTGGATGAAGCTACCATAGGCAATGACCGCTGAGGTTTGGCCACCGAAGAAATTCGGGATGGTGACGGAGAGGTCTCTGAAGTCTGCACCACCAGCGATAAGGCTGACAATTGGCATGACAATATCGTTCACGAGAGAGTTAACGATCTTCGTGAAAGCACCACCGACGGCAACACCGACGGCGAGGTCCACGACTGATCCACGGTTGATGAATTCAGTGAATTCTTTGCGGAAACCGGAACTTTTTTCACGGGCTTTTTTGAATTTTTCTTTAGCAGCGCTCGCGGCGGCTTTGGCGTTTGATTTTGAAACTACCTTTGCCTCTTTTGCATCTTTTGCTGTTTCGGCAGCAGCATCAGCAGATTTTGACATATGTCTCCTTTTTACTGGAGCTATTTAGTGCCCTCAGTAAAATCGTTAAAATTGTTATAAAGATTATCTAAATTCGTCAGAGATTTGTCAAGCGAAAGCTTTAAGTCTTCATCTTTAGTGGAATTTAGAAGCGACGACTCTTTGGAGCTGATGACAGAGATGGCGTAAGCCATCTTGTGCGCGAAGACACGGTCTAGGATACCGTTTATCCGGGCATTAAAGAGTTCACTATTCAGTTCTTCCATATCTGCTTCCACTTCTTCGGTTACTTTTTTGTTGGCGTTCTTTTCGTTAAAATTCTTTTTCTCAGTAAGATAGTTGTCTAGGTCTAGACTCACACTAGAGAGAACGCCATAAAGTGAAGCCGTGCTCGAACGAAGCAAAGACGACTTGACTCGTGGCTGATATTCGGAGATGGCTTCCATCGTGCCATTGACGCGAAGTTTTAGCCCATAGATCTGGTCGGTTAGAGTATTCCCACCCCCAAGAAAGCTTCCGACAATTATGATAAGCACAGCAAGACCAAGCAGAGCTGCGCCGATTTTGGCGATACCCGACGAGAGGATACCGCCACCACCGGCTTTAGCTGGCCTGTTTGCGGAAGAGATTTGGTTTAAATACTCTTGGTTGTCCATTAACTATTATTTCTCTTCTTTAGACTGGTTTTCTTCTTTTGTCTTCTCTTCTTTGATTGCACCGGTGATTTCACCTTCGACGGTCTTGAGAGCACGGTGAGTGCGCCAGAAGTAGAAGCCGCCAGCAATGATACCAAGAACAATGATGGTTGCGAGAGTGATCTCGAGCGGACCAGTATTCACGATGGTATCTGGGGTGCCTGGATCTGGAGTTGGGGTTGGAGTTGGGGTTGGTTCTGGTTTTGGATCTGGTTTTGGATCTGGGGTTGGCTCTTCTGGTGGAGTTTCTTCACAGTGAACAAGCACACTTGCATCGTCAGAGATTGATTTGCCGATATTGTAGCTTGCCGTGATGGTATTCTTGAGGGTCTTTGAACAATAAGCGGTGTCCTCTGATACCTTGGCCTGATAAACAATCTGTTTGAGCGCACTTACAGTGGCGTCACCAAAATTGTAGCCGCTAATATCAAGGATGTCGCTGATTGTTTTGCCGCCAGTGTTGTTGGCATCATAAATCGTAATGCTACCTGGGCGAAGGGTGAGGCCCTCGTCGTGAACGTCTTTTAGAATGACGTTTGTGAGGTTGGTGTTACCTTCATTCTTGAACTGAACTTTATAAGTGACATATTCACCCGGCTTGGCACTGACCTTGTCGTACCAAGTTTCGCCGTCGGTTGAAACCTGCTTCTTGATGGAGGCGGCGGTGTTTTCTGCTACTATCGTGTAGGTGATATAGCCAGAATATTCGGCACAGCCCGGAATACGGCCATCAAGCCTATTAATGCCGATGTAGGTGCCGGCTTCCGTAAAGAGATCTGTCGAGAGAATAGAACCATTCATTCGGCCTGCGTTATGAAGCATAGCGGTGCCAGTCTTGTAGCGAAGCGTGACTTCGTCGTAATTGGTGGTGAGGTAGGCTTCGTCCCAAACCTGGAGAGGGTTACTATCGGTAGCAGAAATGATACCACTAATCATTCCCTTCTCGCCTCTCTTAACCACTGTTGGGTAGGCAGAAGCAACCTTCACGCCATTTGCAATACCTTTACCACTGGAATTAAGGTTTGAAGCCGCATTGTTGTGATAGTAAATGTAGACTTCGTATTCTTTGCCTGGCTGGATTTCGAGCGTATCGACATACTGTTTCGACTCATTGCCAAGTTCGGCAACACGAACAAAGTTGAACTCGTTGCCGACTGCGGCGTTATTAGTAATGGAATTGAATACAACTTCTGGGGCTGGGTTATCGTTAGTATATTCCGTTCGCTCTGGACCATATGCAAACGTTGGGGCGGCGAAGACAACGGCCGGTGCGAAAACGGCTGCTAACTTCAGGGCTCCCTTGAAAACTTTTTTCATAGCTTTCCTTTCGTTAGTTTTATTATATTCGCCCATCCTAGTTCCCTCCTCCTAATTCAAAATCGCCGTTGTTAAAGTCTTCTCCGTCACGAGCCTCATCGTTTACACTCATTTCATCGGCGTTCTGCTTTTCTTCTTCGGCGGCTTTATTGGCTTCTTCTTGTTCTTTTTTCCTCTTTTCTTCTTCAGCCTGTTTGGCTAGTTCTTCTTCGGCGGCCTTAATAGCATCTTCGGTGGCTTTTTGTTGAGCTTTTTCGAGATCACTATTAGCATCTTCCTGGTAGACCTCTTCCGCAGCTTTATTGACGGCGTCTTCTATTTCTTTCCTTCTTCTTTCTTCTTCGGCTCTACGCTCAGCTTCTTCTTTGGCCTTCCTTTCAGCCTCTTCTTGCTCTTTTCTAATTCTCTCTTCCTCTGCCTTCCTAGCCTCTTCCTCTTTTCTTTGTCTTTCTAGCTCTTCGAAGCCTTTCGTATCTTCTTCGTAGGTTGTAGCCGGGGTCTCTTCCTTGTTGAGGTCGAGCTGAGAGGCATCTTCGCCAGCATTCTGCTTCTCGGCATCTTCATTCTTCGGATCTAGATTTGGGGTTGGAGTTGTGGTCGGAGGGGGTGTGGTTGGAGTTGGAGTTGTGGTCGGGGTTGGAGTTGTGGTTGGGGTTGGAGTTGTGGTTGGGGTTGGAGTTGTGGTTGGGGTTGGAGTTGTGGTTGGGGTTGGAGTTGGATCTGGATCGTCGTCATCAATAATGATAATAATCTTGATCTCGCGCTCGGTAATTGGCTGAATACAGCCTTCGTAGTGATCGCCAGACCAGGACATCTTGACCATCATAGTACCTTTTACCGGCTTGCCTTCTTTGTCCGTAAAGCTAAACTCAACAACATCGCGATTTTCGTTAGTTTTGCAACCAACCAGGTCCATATTTTCGTGATTAATGTTGAACTTTTCATCATCAAATCTGGCATCCTTGGAGCTGATTACCTTACCATTACTATCGACATAGCCGATGTAATAGTTATTAAACTCACCACTAATATGCTTGTTGTTCGGAATGGCGCGGTCCATGATTGCATCGAACTCTGCCTTCGTTGCGGCGAATTCTTCGTCGGTCATGTTTTCGAGCTTTGCTTCGATTTCCTCATCGCTAAGGCCTTCGAAACCAGTTGGCTTCACGCCGTCTGGAAGTTCACTAATATATGCGCTGAGGCCTTCTTCCATGTTGGCAGCATATTTAACCATTTCGACTGGATTATTATTGCACTGGCGACCAACTTCGGCAGCATTGGTGAAGGCGTAGCCTTTGCCCGGCTTGTTTTTATCTAGCCAGAGGCCCGGCATCCTGTAAGATTGGTTGCGGTCGATAATTTCCTTCTTTGCTTCTGGGGTTGCAGTCGGGGCTTCTGTTGGGGTTGTCTCCTCAAAGGTAATTGTATTTGGCGTAACCTTTTGTTCTTTTTCTTTGTTGCCAAAGATTCCAAAGAGGTTCGTGCCGATAGCAACGCCGATAACAGCAGTAGCTACAGTAGCAGCAATGCCGCCAACAAGGGCTTTGAATTTGCGGTTTTTCTTTGACTTGTTGATAACTTCATCAGTAGCGGAAACTTCTTGATTTGCCGCAGCGCCCTCTACCTTGGCTTCGTGAAGGTTCGTTTGTTTATCACGCTCTCCTTCATACCATTCCCAAGCGTAAGCTTTGGTGAGAGCGTCAAACCCGCCAAAATATGTGTCATAGAATTTCGGAGCTACCTCAAGCGTACCATCGTCGAACATTTTTTGTGCCTGCTCGCGAGTAAGTGGGCCTCTATTGTTTACAGTCGCTCGTCTTAGCTGACCTTTAAGCTCGTTTGCTCTTTCTGGGGATACTTCGGTTGCGAATTCGCTCTCGTCTGCGAAATCTTCCTCCGTGTATTCTTCCGCGGCGGCTTTTTGGGCGGCTTTGTGGGCTTTGTGCGCAGCGATTGCCCTTTCCATGGCCGCTTTCTTCATCTCTTCCATCTTTGCTTTTAGCTCGGCCTCCGAGAAGTTTTTGGCATCCATCGACATTTCACCACGTTCCTCATAGACGAAACGTTGTTTGCCATCGATTTCACTTTTTCCGGTGTAGGAATTAACCGTCATTTTTGGGCCTTCATTATTCATTTTCACCTCCTAAGAACTCGGTCTTGTAGTTCGTAAATACATCGGTGATTTTTTGTTCAAGATTGATGTTCGATTTCGCAAAAAAGTCTTGGAAGGCAGACTCGGTCACGAACTCGTTGTCTAGGAGCTGGCTTAGCTCCGCTAACTGGGAATCGTTTAGATCGTTAAAAATTGCACTCGTCACGCGCTCATCGAGAGTGCGAATTGAGTCTTCCTTTATTTTTTCCACATCTGCGGGCGGAGTTATACTGTTTTCATATTTCATCTTAATTAGCGCATCGACAAACTGGCCCAGAGTTTCCCGATCGACGAGATAGTTATCCATTATTTTGCGAATTTTATGACCTTTCTAGCTAAAGAATACCACAAGTGTTTTTAGATTGTCAACATATTGGTTATGGTCAAAAAGGAGTAGGCGCGAGTGGGGGTGAGCTGACACTACAAAAAACCGAACATGGTGTTCGGTTTTTGTTTTCGAGTTTTAAGAATTTTACATAATGGTTATAGCAAGTGCCAATACTTCATAAATTAATTGCAAGTTCGCTACATTGGTAAATTCTCCTGCTAAAGTTGTTATTTTATTTTTCAGAGTAAATAATCTCCTTTCTGTTTGTTAATGTAATTGGCTAGTCTTGTGGAAGTTTTAGACTAATGGCGGTATTTAGGCTGCATCCTTTTCTCTTAAGAGCTTGGCAAACATACCAATTTTAAGATTTCGGCTTTTGATCTCTGCGATCTTCTCTGCTGCCTCTTTGCTCACCTTTTTTGGTGAGACAAATTCCCTTTCTTTTTTCTCGTCGTTTCCGTAGATGGCGTAGTCTACGTCGATATCATCCCGCCATTCTGAATCGATTGTTTCGTTTGGTATTTTTAATGTTTCCGCCATTTTGTTCCTTTTTTGTTTTTGTTTGATTTTTTATTGTTTTTATTTTTTTATTTATTTGTTAGAATTTTTGTTTTGTTTTCTAACTTAATTTTAGTGTAGCACACTTTGCCATTTTTGTCAATACTGGTTATGCTTTATTTTCACGATTTGTCAAGTATAACAGATACAGAACAAACAAAAAATAGCTTTTTCGTTGCGCTTCGCCGGCACCCGCCGTCGCGGGGCCGGCTCGCTAGTCCTCGTCGTGACTGCGGCAACTCAAAGCTATTCTTTTGTTTGTTACTATACCTTCTCTAAGGAGATTGTGACGTTTTCGCCGTTGATTTTGGCGATTTCGTCGTAGGCGTAGTTGGCACCCATCTCAAATGAGGTGGCGCGAGCCTCTTCTAGGATATACTCAGAATATCCATCTGGCAGGCCAATGGAGAGCGAAAACCTAATGGTGTCATCCATGTTGAGGCCGGCGTTCTTGCGGGCGGATTGGATGGCACGAACGAGGTCGCGGGCGTAGCCTTCCCTCTTCAATTCATCGGTGATGGTTTTATCTAGGAGGAGTTCCCCACCAGCTTTGACAGATTTGACGTTCACCTCTTCGGCGATGATTTGTTCATAGAAGTCGTCCAGCTTCTCGCCTGGGTAGGTGAGGCTTGAGAGTGGCTGGCGGACTTTGATCTGGTCTTCGGTCTCGGATTTGCGCATGCGGAGCGCAAGGGCATCCGTAATAATTTGGCGGGTGCGAGACATATTTTCGAGAACATCGGCATCGGTAATTGTATTCTTTGGATAGTCTAGAAGGTGTACGGAAGTACCGGCGCCGGTCATCTTCTGGTAGAGCTCCTCAGAGAGGAATGGGGTGAATGGAGCAAGAATCTGCGCGGTCTTAACAAGGGCCGTATAGAGAGTCCAGAAGGCTTCGTTTTTGTCCTGCTCGTCATCATTCTTACTAAAGCGGCGGCGAGAGCGGCGGACAAACCAGTTGGAAAGGTCGTCGATGAACGGAAGGACACCCTCGAGGGCTTTTGGAATGTTATATTCTTCCATGCCGGCGATAATTTCGGCCTTAGTCTCGTGAAGACGAGAAATAATCCAGATGTCTAGTGGGTTCTTCAGCTCATCTAGACCCTTTGTGGCTGGTTTCCAGGAATTCTCGTTGTCCCAACCTTCGATTTCGGCATAGGTGGTGAAGAAATCGTAAACGTTCCAGAGCATGGCGAGCTTGCGATTGACATCGGAGACATCCTTGTCGAGAAGAGCGAAGTCTTCGCCAGAAAGAACCGGGCTTGAGAGGAGCAAGAAGCGGAGCGCATCGGCGGAATATTGATCCATAAGGATGTTTGGATCAGTGAAGTTGCCGAGGGATTTGCTCATCTTGCGGCCGTCGTTCCCTGCGAGTGTACCGGTAGTAATAACGTTCTTGTAGGCGTTCTTGTGGCCGGTTTTGGCTTTTTCGCCAAAGGCACCAATAGAGGCTAGGGCCGTGTTTACAGCGTGGACGTAGTAGAACCAAGCGCGAACCTGGCCAACGTATTCTACGATGAAGTCGGCTGGATAGTTACGCTCGAACTTTTCCTTGTTTTCGAATGGATAGTGGAGCTGAGCGAACGGCATAGAGCCGGATTCGAACCAACAGTCTAGGACCTTTTCGATACGGGTAAAGTGCTCGCCATCAATATCAAAGGTGATTTCGTCTACCCATGGGCGGTGGTAATCCTCGAGAGTTTTGCCAGAGAGCTCCTCGAGCTCTTTGTAAGAACCAACTACTTTAACACTGCCCTTGTCGCCCTTCCAGACTGGCATGGCGGTGGCCCAGAAGCGGTCGCGAGAGAGATTCCAATCTGGAGCCTGCTCGATGTTTTTAGCGAAGCGGCCGTGTTTCAAATGAGCTGGGAACCAGTTGATATTCTCGTTTTCGTCGAGCATCATTTGCTTCTGGCCTTCGATGTCGAAGAACCAGGATGGGAAGGCGCGGTACATAATACGCTCTTTGCTGCGTGGGTTAAACGGGTACTCGTGCTTGATGTACTCGATTTTGTAGATAATTCCCTTTTCTTCGAGGCACTTGGCAATGAATTTGTTGCCGGCCCAGGCTTGGATACCGTTTTCGTCAGTATCGCGCACGCCGAGGGCGTGGAGCTCGTCCGCCATATCCTTCAAATAGTAACCGTTTTCATCGAGACAATCTACGAAATCAACCTCGTTTTTATTAGCGAGCGCAAAGTCGTCTTCGCCGTAGGCTGGGGCGATATGGACGATACCAGTACCATCCTCGGCAGAAACAAAATCACCGGCCAAGATGGTATAAGTATCTTTTCTAACTACTGTGCCCTTGTCACCACGGAGGCCAAGGTCGTAAAGGCCGTCAGCAACAGCAATGATTGGCTCATATTTTTTACCTACAAGATGGGAGCCCTTGAAAGCCTTTTCTGGCTTCACATCCTCACCGAAGAGTACTTTGGCACGAGGGAGGGCGACGATGAATTTCTCGCCATCTATATTATATATACCGTAATCTAGCTCTTCGCTCACGGCAAGACACATATTAGCTGGGAGCGTCCAAGGAGTAGTGGTCCAGGCTAGAACGTATTCATCTGAATCTTTGAGTTTGAATTTGACGTAGGCGGATGGGTCGGTGACGGTTTGGTAGGCGTCGTTATCCATCGTGACCTCGGCCTTACTGACTGGGGTAGCAAACTTCGTATCATACATGAGAACCTTGCGGCCTTCATAGATTTTGCCGGCTTCGTAGAGCTGTTTGAAGGCCCACCAGACGGACTCCATGAAGTCCTTGTTCATGGTGCGGTAGCAGTTATCAAAATCAACCCAGCGGCCGATGCGATCAATGGTGGAGCGCCAGGTCTCGGAGTTTGCAACCATGGATTCGCGAGCTTTGATAATGTAATCCTCGAGGCTCCACTTGGTGCCGATTTCGCGGCGGTCTGTAATGCCGAGTTGCTTCTCAACGAAGTTTTCGGCAGGGAGGCCGTGGCAGTCCCAACCCCATCTTCTTTCTACATGATAGCCATTCATGGTCCAGTAGCGTGGGACAGCATCTTTCACGATGGAGCTAAGGAGTGTGCCGTGATGAGGGTTGCCGGTAATAAACGGAGGGCCGTCATAAAAAACGTAAGATTTGTCGATTGGACGGTTTTCTACGGATTGTTCAAAAGTTTTGTTCTTTTTCCACCACTCGACTAGAGATTTTTCGTACTCTATGGCCTTGCGGCGTTCCCCTGACTTGTATTTCATTCCCTGCTCCTTTGTTATTAAAAAAGTCCCAATTTTCATTAGAACTCCTGGGGCGAGCCTGCTTATGGCGGGCGTCTGCAGAGCGTTACCATCCAATTTCTAACTTTTTTATCACGTAATTTATCTCTTACGCTGATTCACTATCGATTCTAATAAGGCGTTACTTGTCG
>JAEEGL013627478.1_pt1 | contig 21025 bp, 14 predicted proteins | sample 9134231 | NCBI WGS metagenome assembly JAEEGL01 (sample SAMN16246548, study PRJNA631951) | gut metagenome | biome: gut microbiome; feature: rumen; material: fiber-attached | host: Bos | place: Iran: Karaj | collected 2018-10 | reverse complement strand
GCGAAGATACGCATGAGGTCGTCCTCTACGGAGAGGAAGAAGCAGCTCTCGCCCTCGTCGCCCTGACGTCCGGAACGTCCGCGGAGCTGGTTGTCGATACGTCTCGACTCATGGCGCTCTGTACCGAGGATATAGAGTCCGCCTGCCTCCTTGACAGCGACTGCCTTCTCCTTTACCTCAGCGTTGTACTTGTCGTAGAGCTCGCGGTAGAGCTTTCTTGCCTCGAGCACCTGCTGGTCGTCGGTGTCCGCGAAGCCGATAGCAGCAGTGATGAGCTCCTCGGGCATCTCGCGCTTTCTCAGCTCTGCCCTTGCGAGGAACTCAGCGTTACCGCCGAGCATGATATCGGTACCGCGTCCAGCCATGTTGGTGGCGATAGTAACGGCGCCGTACTTACCTGCCTGTGCAACGATCTCCGCTTCCTTAGCGTGCTGCTTGGCGTTGAGGACCTCGTGCTTGATGCCCTTGCGCTTGAGCATTGCGGAGAGCAGCTCGGATTTCTCGATAGATACCGTACCGACGAGGATAGGCTGACCTTTCTCGTGGCACCTGATGATCTGCTCGATGATAGCTGCGTACTTACCCTTCTCGGAGCTGTATACCTGATCGTTGTGGTCGATACGGATGACGGGCTTGTTTGTCGGGATAGAGATAACGTCGAGCTTGTAGATCTCCTTGAACTCGTCCTCTTCGGTCATAGCGGTACCGGTCATGCCGGAGAGCTTGGTGTAGAGACGGAAGAAGTTCTGGAAGGTGATAGTAGCGAGGGTCTTGGACTCGCGGGCGATCTTTACGCCCTCCTTAGCCTCGATAGCCTGGTGCAGACCGTCATTGAAGCGGCGTCCGAGCATGAGACGTCCCGTGAACTCGTCAACGATGATGACCTCGCCGTCCTTGACAACGTAGTCGATATCAGCCTTCATTACGCCGTTAGCCTTGAGTGCCTGATTGATGTGGTGGAGAAGTGTCATATTCTCGGGATCCATGAGGTTCTCGACATTGAATGCGTTCTCCGCCTTCTTAACGCCGCGCTGGGTGATAGTCGCAGTCTTAGCCTTTTCGTCGATTATGTAGTCAGCAGTTTCGTTGAGAGCGTCCTGATCCGCCTTGTCGTCCATTTCAACGACAGTGGTGGAGGTGAGTGTCTTTGCGAAACGGTCAACGATAGAATAGAGCTCCGTGGACTTGTCGCCGCGTCCGGAGATGATGAGCGGGGTACGCGCCTCGTCGATGAGGATAGAGTCCACCTCGTCCACGATAGCGAAGTTAGGCTCACGCTGAACGCGCTCCTCCTTGTGGGTTACCATGTTGTCGCGGAGGTAGTCGAAGCCGAGCTCGTTGTTGGTGCCGTATGTTACGTCGCAGGCATAAGCCTCGCGGCGCTGGGTGTTGTTGAGACCGTGGAGGATACAGCCGACTGTAAGTCCGAGCCAGCGGAGCACCTTGCCCATTTCCTCAGCCTGGGTCTTTGCAAGGTAGTCGTTTACAGTTACGACGTGAACGCCCTTGCCGGAGAGCGCATTGAGGTAGGAAGCCACGCACGCAACGAGGGTCTTTCCTTCACCGGTCTTCATCTCGGCGATACGTCCCTGGTGGAGAACTATCGCACCGATGATCTGTACGGGATAGGGCTTCTTCTCGAGGACGCGCCATGCAGCCTCACGGACTGTGGCAAGCGCCTCGGGCATGATATCGTCGAGGGTCTCGCCCTCCTCGAGCCTGTCCTTGAATTCCTGAGTCTTAGCCTTGAGGTCGGCGTCTGACATCGCCTGATATTCCTCGTCGAGTGCAAGTACTTTATTTTTAATAGGGTCGATGCGCTTGAGCTCTCTGTTGCTGTACGCCAACGGACCGAAAACGTTCTTGAATAAACCCATTTGTTTACCGCCTTTACATTTTTTCTTGCCGAAAATAATCTGTGCATGATTACACATATTAATATTTTACATCAAATGCAGGGGTTTGTCAATACCTTCAATGAAGAAAAGATAGTCCGGCTGGATATGCCGGCTGCATGGTGCGTCATCTGATAAAAATATAACGAAGAAATTTCTCTCCAAACACTTGACAAATCATCCCCGATGTGCTAAAATAACTCCGTAAACCGTTGAAGCGGAGATAAAGGTGATGATGCTTCCACAGAGAGCCCGCGGTGCTGAGAGCGGGTGAAAAACAAGTCATCAAATGGACCGCCGAGGGTGCAGTCAAACGTTGGGTATGCAGGGAGAGCAGTTGGACGGTACGTTTTGTACGCCGGGTCTTTCCTGACATATCATCGGAGTATTCTGCAACGCTGTGACGAGCGTTATCCGTCAGGGATATGCTAGTATCCTGCAAAGCGCCCGGAGTTCCGGGAATCAAGGTGGTACCGCGGATTAGTTTATTCGTCCTTGACAGAATGATGATTCTGTCGGGGCTTTTTTATTATCCCGACAGCAGAAAGAGGTGCTTTTTTATGAAATTCATGCCCGACTTCCAGACCGTTTGTGACGTCGCCAAGACCGGACAGTACGACATCCTCCCCGTGAGCTGTGAGATACTTTCCGACATATGCACGCCGATAGAGGCGATAATGACGCTCAAATCGGTCTCCAACCACTGCTATATGCTCGAATCCGTCGCCGAAAAGGAGAAGTGGGGACGCTACACCTTCCTCGGCTTCGACCCCAAGACCCAGATAGTCTGCGCCGGCGAGGACATCGAGATCGGCGATCTCCGCTTCAAGACCAATGACCCCAGCGAGCAGATCCGTCAGATACTCTCCAAGCACAGGAGCCCTAAATTCGACTACCTCCCGCCGTTCACGGGCGGTCTCGTGGGCTACTTCTCCTATGACTTTCTCTCCTACTCGGAGCCTACCCTCCGTATCCCCACCGAGGACACGGACTGCTTCAAGGACGTTGACCTCATGCTGTTCGACAAGGTCATCGCATTCGACAATTTCCGTCAGAAGCTCATACTCATCGCGAATATGCCCCTCGACGACCCCGAGACCGGCTACAACAAGGCCAAGCTCGAGCTCCAGCAGCTCGCTGACCTCCTCCGCAGCGGCGAACGCCGCAAGGAGCCTGCCGGTCACCTCACCAGCGAGGTCACTCCCCTGTTCGGCAAGGAGCAGTACTGCGAGATGGTCGAGAAGGCAAAGCAGCATATCCGCGAGGGCGACATATTCCAGATAGTCCTCTCGAACCGTCTCAGCGCGGGCTTTGAGGGAAGTCTCCTCAATACCTACCGCGTGCTGAGGACCATTAATCCCTCGCCGTATATGTTCTATTTTTCGGGGACTGACGTCGAGATAGCGGGCGCTTCGCCGGAGACTCTCGTCAAGCTCGAAGACGGCGTGCTCCACACCTTCCCCCTTGCGGGAACGCGTCCCCGCGGCAAGACCGACGAGGAGGACAAGGCTCTCGAGGCTGACCTCCTTGCAGACGAAAAGGAGCTCGCTGAGCACAATATGCTCGTTGACCTCGGACGCAACGACCTCGGCAGGATAAGCAAGTTCGGCACGGTTGAGGTCGAGAAGCTCCACAGTATCGAGCGATACTCGCACGTCATGCACATCGGCTCGACCGTGCGCGGCGAGATACGCGACGACAAGGACGGTCTCGATGCAGTGAGCGCGGTGCTCCCGGCAGGAACTCTCTCCGGTGCGCCCAAGATACGCGCCTGCCAGCTCATCGCGGAGCTCGAGAACAACAAGCGCGGCATCTACGGCGGCGCGATCGGCTACATCGACTTCACCGGCAACCTCGACACCTGCATCGCGATACGCATCGCCTACAAGAAAAACGGCAAGGTGTTCGTCCGCAGCGGCGCGGGGATAGTTGCAGACTCCATCCCCGAGAAGGAGCACCAGGAGTGCCTTAACAAGGCGGCAGCGGTCATCAACGCTCTTAAAATGGCAGAGGAGGCAGACTCATGATACTTCTCATCGACAACTACGACAGCTTTTCATACAATCTCTATCAGCTCATCGGCGAGATAGAGCCCGATATCAAGGTCATTCGCAATGACGAGATGACCGTTGCGGAGATAGAGCAGCTCGCTCCTGACCGCATTATCCTCTCGCCCGGTCCGGGACGTCCCGAGGACGCGGGCATAATAATCGAGGCAGCAAAGACAGTCTGCCGGAAGATCCCCACGCTCGGCGTGTGCCTCGGTCATCAGGCGATATGCGCAGCTTACGGTGCGACAGTCACCTACGCAAAGCAGCTCATGCACGGAAAGCAGTCCGTTGTATCGTTCATCGGTGACTGCCCGCTGTTCCGCGGCATAGGTGCGGAAGCTCCCGTGGCAAGATACCATTCTCTCGCGGCTGACCCCGCCACCCTCCCCGACTGCCTTGAGGTAACTGCCATCACCAAGGATGGCGAGGTCATGGCTGTTCAGCATAAGGAATATCCCATATACGGAGTGCAGTTCCACCCGGAGTCGATAATGACTCCTGACGGAAGGACAATGCTCAGAAACTTCATCGAGACTAAATAACGGAGGTAATCACAATGATAAAAGAAGCTATAGTAAAGATCGTTGACAAGCAGGATCTCACCTACGATGAGGCATATACCGTCATCAGCGAGATAATGTCCGGAAACACCACGCCCACCCAGAACGCTGCGTTCCTCGCGGCGCTCTCCACCAAGAGCACAAAGGCTGAGACTATCGACGAGATAACCGGCTGCGCTGCTGCAATGCGCGACGCTGCCACGAAGTTCGAGTCCGACCTCGACCTCTTCGAGATAGTCGGCACAGGCGGCGACAACGCCCATAGCTTCAACATCTCGACTACATCTGCGTTCATAATCGCAGCAGCCGGCATTCCCGTTGCAAAGCACGGCAACCGCGCAGCTTCCTCACTCAGCGGCACCGCTGACTGCCTCGAAGCGCTCGGCATGAACATCTCCCTCGAGCCCGAGAAATGCCGCGAGCTCATCGCCAAGGCTGGCTTCTGCTTCTTCTTCGCGCAGAAGTACCACACCTCCATGAAGTACGTCGGACCTATCCGCAAGGAGCTCGGTATCCGCACGGTATTCAATATCCTCGGGCCTCTCACCAACCCCGCTTACCCGAAGTTCCACCTCCTCGGCGTGTACGACCGTCTCCTCCTCGAGCCGGTTGCTGAGGTACTGATGAAGCTCGGCTCGCAGCGCGGAATGGTAGTATTCGGCACCGACAAGCTCGACGAGATCTCCCTCAGCGCTCCGACTACTGTCTGCGAGTACAAGGACGGCTGGATGAAGAACTACGAGATCACTCCCGAGCAGTTCGGCTTCGAGCGCTGCACCAAGGACGACCTCCTCGGCGGCACTCCCGCAGAGAACGCTGAGATCACCAAGGGTATCCTCAGCGGCGAGATAAAGGGGCACAAGCGCAATGCTGTCCTCATGAACGCCGGCGCTGCTATCTACATCGGCGGCAAGGCTGAGTCCATAGCTGACGGCATAAAGCTCGCGGCTGAGCTCATCGACTCCGGCAAGGCTACCGAGGTCATGAACAAGGTCATCGAGCTTTCCAACAGCTGAGGTGCAGCAAATGACGATACTTGACAAGCTCGCTGACCATGCGCGTGAGCGCGTAGCGGCGGCAAAAATAAAGCTCCCGTACAGCGACGTGAAGCGTCTCGCACTGGAGCTCCCCAAGGGCGGGTTCGAGTTCGAGAAAGCCCTCGCAGGGGACGACATCGCGTTCATCTGCGAGTGCAAGAAAGCATCGCCGTCCAAGGGCGTGATAGCGGAGGACTTCCCCTATCTCGACATCGCGAAGGACTACGAAAAAGCCGGCGCGGACTGCATTTCCGTCCTGACCGAGCCCAAGTGGTTCCTCGGCAGCGACGAATACCTCCGCGAGATAGCACAGGCGGTGTCTATCCCCTGCATACGCAAGGATTTCACCGTGGACGACTACATGATATACGAGGCGAAGCTGCTCGGCGCGAAGGCTGTGCTGCTCATCTGCTCGATACTTGACAGCGCTCAGATACGCGAGTACATCGGCGTGTGCGACGAGCTCGGGCTGTCCGCACTGGTCGAGGCTCACGACGAGCGCGAGGTCGGCATGGCGGCTGAGTGCGGGGCGCGCATAATAGGCGTGAACAACCGCAACCTTGCCGATTTTACGGTCGATACAGGCAACAGCAGCCGCATGAGGTCGCTGATACCGGAGGGCGTGCTGTTCGTATCGGAGAGCGGAGTGAAGTCCGCGGAGGACATTGCTGAGCTGCGCAGGATAGGCGCGGACGCCGTGCTCATCGGCGAGACGCTCATGCGTGCAGCTGACAAGTCCGCAAAGCTCGCCGAGCTGAAAGGGAAAGCATGACTAAGATAAAGCTGTGCGGCATGACCAAGCCCGAAAACATCATCTGTCTGAACCGTATAAAGCCCGATTTTGCGGGGTTTGTGTTCGCAGAGAAGAGCAAACGATACGTCACCCGCGAGACCGCGCGGGAGCTCTCGCTCATGCTTGATGAAAGTATTACTCCAGTGGGCGTGTTCGTGGATTCACCAGCAGAGGAGATCGAAGAGCTGTTCCGCGAGGGCACAATTAAAATGGCGCAGCTCCACGGTCACGAGCCCGACGAGCTTATCATCCGCTTACAGGAGGCCGGGATACCGGTCATACGCGCATTCAAAGTAAGAAGTGCTGAGGACATCGAAGCGGCAAGGCGCTCCCCTGCCGACTGGGTGCTCCTCGATTCGGGCGCCGGCTCGGGCGAGACGTTCGACTGGTCGCTTATACAGACGATAGACCGCCCGTACTTCCTCGCGGGAGGGCTCACTCCCGGGAACGTCAGGGGTGCAGTCGAGGCGCTTCACCCATACGCTGTGGATGCGAGCTCCTCGCTCGAGACGGACGGTCAGAAAGACGAAAAGAAAATGGCTGACTTCGTGAACGAGGTCAGGGATATCTGATATGGACTACATCGAAAGCTATTACAACAGCTTCAGCGAGGACGAGCGGCTGTCCCCGCAGCACGGTCAGGTCGAATACATCACGACGATGAAGTATATACATGAGTACCTGAACGGCAGAAAAAGCGCAAAGATCATCGAGATCGGCGCTGGCACGGGAAGATACAGCATCGCTCTCGCGCGGGAGGGACATTCCGTCACGGCGGTGGAGCGTGTCGGGCACAACCTTGACGTCCTGAAAAGCAAGCTGACAGGCAGCGAACCGCTCGAAGCCGTTCAGGGAAACGCCCTTGACCTGTCGCGGTTCGGCGACGGTACATTCGACCTCACGCTGGTGCTCGGACCTATGTATCACCTGTATACAAAGCAGGACAAGCTCAGGGCGCTGTCCGAGGCAGTGCGCATCACGAAGCAGGGCGGCATCATCATGGTCGCCTACTGCATGAACGAGCCCGTCATAATACGCTACGTTTTCGGGAAGGACAACCTGCGGGAAACGTCGGACATGATAGACGCTGACTGGCACTGCAAGAGCACTCCCAAGGAGCTGTTCGAGCTCGTCCGCACCGAAGACATCGCAGAGCTCAACAGTGAGCTCCCTGTGACGCGGCTGAAGCTCATCGCTTCGGACGGCGCTGCCAACTACATGAGAGACAGGATAGATGAAATGGACGGGTATACCTTCGGCAAGTGGGTGGAATACCACCTCGCGACCTGCGAAAGACAGGACATCATCGGTATCTCAGACCATACACTGGATATTCTCCGGAAGGATCAAAAGTAACGAAAGGAAAGATAATATGTCACAGTCAAAAGGCAGATTCGGCATACACGGCGGACAGTATATCCCTGAAACGCTGATGAATGCTGTCATAGAGCTTGAAGAAGCCTATGAGCACTACAAGAACGACCCCGATTTCAACCGCGAGCTCACTGAGCTCCTCAATAACTACGCGGGACGTCCGTCACTGCTCTACTACGCAGACAAGATGACCCGCGACCTCGGCGGCGCAAAGATATATCTCAAGCGCGAGGACCTCAACCACACAGGCTCCCACAAGATCAACAACGTGCTCGGTCAGGCTCTGCTCGCCAAGAAAATGGGCAAGACCCGTCTCATCGCGGAGACCGGCGCTGGTCAGCACGGAGTTGCGACTGCTACCGCTGCGGCACTGCTTGGCATGGAGTGCGTGGTATTCATGGGCGCGGAGGACACAAAGCGTCAGGCGCTCAACGTTTACCGCATGAAGCTGCTCGGCTCGGACGTTATCCCTGTCAAATCCGGAACTGCGACCCTCAAGGACGCTGTCTCCGAGGCTATGCGTGAGTGGACATCGCGTATCGACGACACTCACTACTGTCTCGGCTCGGTAATGGGTCCCCACCCTTTCCCGACTATCGTCCGCGATTTTCAGGCGGTCATCTCGCGTGAGTCGAGAGCTCAGATACTCGAGGCTGAGGGACGTCTCCCCGACGCTGTCATCGCCTGCGTGGGCGGCGGCTCCAACGCTATCGGCAGCTTCTACCACTATATCCCCGACGAGGGAGTGCGTCTCATCGGCTGTGAGGCTGCGGGACGCGGCATAGACACCTTTGAGACGGCTGCAACGGTCAACACCGGACGTATCGGCATTTTCCACGGCATGAAGTCCTACTTCTGCCAGGACGAGTACGGTCAGATAGCTCCCGTTTACTCCATTTCCGCAGGACTTGACTACCCGGGCGTAGGTCCTGAGCACGCTCACCTCCATGACATCGGACGTGCGGAGTACGTTCCCGTGACCGACGATGAGGCAGTCAACGCATTCGAGTACCTCTCCCGCACGGAGGGCATAATCCCCGCGATCGAGTCCGCGCACGCTGTTGCTTACGCGATGAAGCTCGCGCCGACTATGGACAAGGACAAGCTGATAATAATCACTATCTCCGGACGCGGCGACAAGGACTGCGCAGCTATCGCGAGATACAGAGGGGAGGATATCTATGAGTAATATAAGGAGCGCTTTTGCAAACGGCAAGGCATTTATCCCGTTCATAACCTGCGGTGACCCCGACATTGAGACCACCGAAAAGGTCATTCGCGCGGCAGCTGAAAACGGCGCTGACCTCATCGAGATCGGTATCCCGTTCTCCGACCCGACCGCAGAGGGCCCCGTCATTCAGGGAGCGAATATCCGCGCTCTCGCGGGCGGCGTGACCACAGACAAGGTCTTCGAGATGGTTGCAAGGCTCCGCAGGGACGTAAAGATACCTATGGTCTTCATGACATACGCGAACGTCGTTTTCTCCTACGACGCGGAGCGCTTCATGGCGCGCTGCTGCGAGACCGGTATCGGCGGTATCATTCTCCCCGACCTTCCCTTTGAGGAGAAGGAGGAGTTCTCCGCTGTTGCGAAGCAGTACGGTATCGACCTCATCTCGCTCATCGCACCGACCTCCGCTCAGCGTATCGCGATGATCGCAAAGGAGGCTGAGGGATTCATCTACGTCGTTTCGAGCCTCGGCGTTACCGGTATGCGCAGCGAGATCTCGACCAATATCGCGGACATCGTCAGGGTCATACGCGAGAACACGGACGTGCCATGTGCAGTGGGCTTCGGCATCTCACGTCCCGACCAGGCAAAGGCTATGGCAGCTGCTTCGGACGGCGCGATAGTCGGCTCGGCGGTGATACGCATTCTCGAGCAGTACGGCAGGGACGCTGCTCCCCACGTCGGCGAGTACGTCAAGGAAATGAAAGCTGCCGTAATGTCGGCTGAATAAGAACGGACCTGCTTTAGTCCGAATATAAAAAAAGCTGCTCACCGGGGAAAGTTTCCTGATGAGCAGCTTTTTATGCTGGGTGTTTTTATCTGATCGCTGCGAAAGCGCCGTCGAGGGCTGCAATGAGGTCGTCGATGTGCTCTGTGCCTATCGACAGACGAATGGTGTTGGGCTTGATACCCTGCTCTGCGAGCTCGCTCTCGGTGAGCTGTGAGTGAGTAGTCGAAGCGGGGTGGATAACGAGGGACTTCACGTCCGCAACGTTCGCGAGCAGCGAGAAGATAGCGAGGTTGTCGATGAACTTCTTGGCGTCGTCCTCAGTGCCCTTGATATCGAAAGTGAAAATGCTGCCGCCGCCGTTCGGGAAGTACTTTAAGTATACGTCGTGGCTCGGCTCGGAGCTGAGGGACGGGTGGTGAACAGCCTCTACCTGCGGGTGCTTTGCGAGGTACTCAACTATCGCCTTCGCGTTGGAGGTATGGCGCTCCACGCGGAGGGACAGGGTCTCAAGTCCCTGTAAGAAAATGAATGCATGGAACGGTGAGAGCGTAGCGCCCGTGTCGCGGAGAAGTATCGCGCGGATATATGTCACGAATGCTGCTGCGCCGGCTGCTGCTGTGAAGCTGACACCGTGATAGCTCGGGTTGGGCTCGGATATCCACGGGTAGCTGCCGGACTTAGCCCAGTCGAAGTTGCCGCTGTCGATGATGACGCCGCCGATAGCTGTACCGTGTCCGCCGATGAACTTGGTCGCGGAGTGTACAACGATGTCCGCGCCGTACTCAACAGGACGAACCAGATACGGTGTTGCGAAGGTGTTATCCACAACGAGCGGGATATTGTGCGCGTGAGCTATCTTGGCTATCTTCTCGATGTCGATAGCGTTGGAGTTCGGGTTGCCGAGGGTCTCGATGTAGAGAGCCTTGGTGTTGGCGTCGATAGCAGCCTCAAAGGAGCCCTCAACGTCCGGGTCAGCAAACTTTGTCGTTATGCCGTAGAGCGGGAGGGTGTGTGCGAGGAGGTTGTATGTACCGCCGTAGATAGTCTTGGAAGCGACGATGTTCTCACCAGCCTTGGCGAGCGCCTGGATGGTGTATGTTATAGCTGCTGCGCCCGAAGCTGTAGCAAGGGCTGCAACGCCTCCCTCAAGGGCTGCGATACGCTTCTCGAAAACGTCCTGTGTGGTGTTTGTGAGTCTGCCGTAGATATTGCCGGCATCTCTCAGACCGAAGCGGTCAGCTGCGTGCTGGGAGTCATGGAAAACGTAAGATGTAGTCGCGTAGATCGGTACTGCTCTTGCGTCTGTAGCGGGGTCTGCCTGCTCCTGTCCAACGTGGAGCTGAAGTGTCTCGAAATGTAATTTATTGTTAGCCATTGTGATTTCCTCCTGAAAATTCATATTTATTATAGTTTAGGTATCGGGTTTGTGTTCATGTGTTATCTTTAGCAGCAGCACATTCGGTCCGTTCCTCTGATTATCGAACGGAGACGGTACAGTGTATTCTGTCGTGACATTTGTATCTCTCCTCATGTCTTAGTATGCCTATATTATACATCGGTTTACTGTAATTGTCAATACCTATTTTTCTATTCCCGGTAATAGACTGAGGCTATAACAAAAAACAGCCCCGGTCATCTGCCGACCGGCGCTGCTGTATCCATAATGTCCAACGTAAAAAAAAACCGCCGCACTTCAAGTACAGCGGGTATTTATACTTTTAATTGTGAGGCAGGGTCACACGATAGTCTCAAGGCGTATCGTGTTCGTATTGCCTGATCTGCCGTTGGTCTGTCCGCCCGTGAGGATAACGTTGTCCCCGCCGGTCAGACCGAAAATCTGCTTTGCTTTCTGCATTGCGTGGTAGAACACGACATCGACGGAGTTGAACTCCTCGCTCAGCACGGGGGTCACTCCCCAGCTGAGGTTGAGCTTGCGCCACGCCTTCATCGAGGTCGTCATGCCGATTATGTCCACAGGCGGTCTGAAGCGGCTCACCATCCGCACCGTCACGCCCGAGAGCGAGCTGATGACGATGCCCTTTGCCTTGGTGTCGATAGCCATTGCGCAGGTCGCGTGGGAGACGGCGTCGATGTTGTTCTTTATCGAGTACTCAGTGGTCGCGAACAGCTTGCGGTAGTCGATCGCGAGCTCGGTGCTCTCAGCTATCTCAGCCATGTTCCTTACCGCTGCGACCGGGTACTTTCCGGAGGCAGTCTCGCCCGAGAGCATTATCGCGGACGAGCCGTCATACACGGCATTCGCGACGTCAGATATCTCGGCTCTGGTCGGGCGGGGCTTCTCTATCATTGACTCGAGCATCTCGGTCGCGGTGATGACGCGCTTGCCGAGCAGTCTGCACTTCCTGATGAGATACTTCTGTATGGAGGGCACCTCCACGAAGGGTATCTCCACGCCGAGGTCGCCGCGCGCTACCATTATGCCGTCTGCGATCTCGCATATCTCGTCGATATGGTCAACGCCGGAGCGATTCTCGATCTTCGCGATTATGTCGATGTCCTCGCCGCCGTTCGCGTTCAGGAATTCCCGCAGTGCAGCGACGTCCTCCCTCGTGGAGACGAACGAAGCCGCCACGAAATCTATCCCATTCTTTATTCCGAAGAGGAGGTCTTCCTTGTCCTGCTCGCTGAGGTAATCACCCTGCAGGACGTGGTTCGGGAAGTTCATGCTCTTGCGGTCGGACATCTCTCCGCCGACGATAACGTCGCAGCAGACCGTGTTCCCGCTGATGCTCTTTACCCTGAACGAGAGCAGTCCGTTGTTCACGAGTATTATGTCCCCCACTGTGACCTCGTTCGCGAGGTTCTTGTAGCTGACCGACACGCGCTCGTTATCGCCCTCGCATTCATCGGACGTGAACGAGAAGGTATCGCCGTCGTTGAGGAATATCTTGTGGTCACGGAACGTCTTTATCCTGTACTCAGGACCCTTGGTGTCAAGCATTATAGCTATCGGGAGCGATAGCTCATCGCGGACCTTCTTTATCAGATCTATCTTGGTCTGGTGCTGCTCATGGGTGCCGTGGGAGAAGTTCAGCCTTGCGACGTTCATTCCCGCGGCGCACATCTCGCGGAGGGTATCCTCCTGCTCGCTCGCCGGCCCTATCGTACAGATTATCTTAGTTTTTCTCATTTATCATTACCTCTTTATATGTTGCGCTGCCGGGGACGTTCAGCACCTCCGACATACAAATAAAGTATACCACACCCCGCATGAAAAGTCAATCCGCCCCAGGGAGCCGAAAAATTCATTCTGAAAAAAATGAAAAAAGTACTTGACAAATGCATTTTCGTGTGATATAATCTCAACATAAGCTATGAGGAAGACAAGCAGAGTGTTGCCAATGTCTGCAGAGAGCCGGCGGGCGGTGTGAGCCGGTGATATGCAATGCGATGTATCCCTTCTGAGCCGGAATGCTGAAAGCTGTCAGTAAGCGTTCCCGTGAGTCTGCGTTAATGAATAGGGCTTGCTGGAGTCTGAAGTGGTGTTACGCAATAGCGGCACAATTTGAGTGGTACCGCGGGTATTGATGATCAATGCTCGTCTCAAAGATTTTTCTTTGAGACGGGCTTTTTTATTTTTATTTTTGTAAAGGAGAGATAATTATGAGCGATATGACGAGATCGCAGAACGCAGAAGTTAAGATCAGAGAGGTCGCGGAGAGAATTATGCGCCTGCGCGAGGATCTCGGCATTTCAGCCGAGGAGATGGCTGCACTCACCGGGAACTCCGTCGAGGACTACCTGAAGCTCGAAGCCGGCGAGAAGGACTTCAGCTTTACCTTCATCTACAAGTGCGCGAACAGGTTCAACGTCGAGATAACCGAGCTCATGGAGGGCAGCAGCCCTGAGCTGAGCGGATACACAGTCACAAGAAAGGGCGAGGGCGTCCCGATCGTCCGCAGGCAGGGCTTCGTCTACAACCGCCTTGCATCACGCTTCAAGAACAAGACAGTGGAGCCTTTCCACGTCGTTATCCCCTACTCCGAGGACGCGCTCTCGAAGCCGCTTCATATGTCCAGCCACGCAGGTCAGGAAATGGACATCGTCCTCAAGGGCACGCTCCGCATGACAGTCGGCTCCCACACCGAGATACTCCACGAGGGCGACTCTATCTACTACGACAGCTCCATGCCGCACGACGAGGTCGCGCTCGGCGGCGAGGACTGCGAGATCTACGCATTCGTAATGGCTCCCCGCGGCACGACGGGTATGTCCGAGTACCGCGAGCACGTCGCTGAACACCACCTCACAAACGTTGACAAGGCTGGTCTCCTCCACCCGATCTCCGAGAAGTTCGTCAAGTGCGAGACCAACGAGGAGGGCGTACTCAGTGCTGTCCACTTCGAGAACAAGGATAAGTTCAACTTCGCATACGACATCGTGGACGCTATGGCTGAGAAATGTCCCGACAAGACAGCGATGATATACGTCGATGTTGACCACAACGAGCGCCGCTTCACGTTCAAGGACATCAAAAAGTACTCCTGCCAGACCGCGAATTACTTCAAGTCGCTCGGCATAAAGAAGGGCGACCGCGTAATGCTCGTCCTCAAGCGCCACTACCAGTTCTGGTTCTCGATCGTAGCTCTGCACCGTATCGGCGCGCTCGTTATCCCGGCGTCGAATATGCTCAAGAAGCACGATTTCGAGTACCGCTTCAATTCCGCTGAGGTCTCGGCTATCGTCTGCACTTCCGACGGCGATGTTGCCTCTGAGGTAGACCTCGCCTGCGCCGCTTCTCCGTCGCTCAGGACAAAGATACTCGTAAACGGTCAGCGTGAGGGCTGGCACGATTTCAACGAGGAGCTCCCCGCCTACAGCACGCACTTCGAGCGCACTGCCGACACTCCCTGCGGAACTGACCCCATGCTCATCTTCTTCAGCTCGGGCACGTCCGGCAACCCCAAGCTCGTTCTCCACAGCTACCAGTACCCGCTCGGACACTACGTCACTGCGCGCTACTGGCAGAACGCCGACCCCAACGGTCTGCACTTCACTATATCCGACACCGGCTGGGGCAAAGCTCTCTGGGGCAAGCTCTACGGTCAGTGGATGTGCGAGGCAGCGGTGTTCGTCTATGACTTCGACCGCTTCCACGCAGATGATATCCTCCCGATGTTCAAGAAGTACAACGTTACTTCATTCTGCGCGCCGCCTACCATGTACCGCTTCTTCATCAAGGAGGATCTCTCCAAGTACGACCTCTCTTCGCTGAAATACGCCTGCATCGCGGGCGAAGCGCTCAACCCCGAAGTCTTCCACCAGTTCTACAAGGCAACGGGAATAAAGCTCATGGAGGGCTTCGGTCAGACCGAGACCACCCTCTCTATCGCAAACGTTGTCGGAATGGAGCCCAAGCCCGGCAGCATGGGCAAGCCCAACCCGCAGTACGACGTTCAGGTGCTCCTCCCGGACGGTACTCCCGCAGGTGTCGGCGAGACCGGCGAGATCTGCATAAAGCTCAAGGAAGAGGGCGTCCCCGGACTCGCTCTCTGCTACTATGGTGACGAGGAGAACACTGCCGAGACATGGCGCGAGGGCTACTACCACACCGGCGATACCGCGTGGGTGGACGAGGACGGCTACTTCTGGTATGTCGGACGTGTTGACGACGTTATCAAGTCGTCGGGCTACCGCATCGGGCCTTTCGAGATCGAGAGCGTGCTCATGGAGCTTCCCTATGTCCTCGAATGTGCAGTCACAGGCGTTCCGGACGAGATACGCGGTCAGGTGGTAAAGGCTACAATCGTCCTGACCAAGGACAAGACCCCGTCCGACGAGCTGGTTGCCGAGATCAAGGAGTACGTCAAGGAGCATACCGCTCCATACAAGTACCCCCGCGTCGTTGAGTTCGTTCCCGAGCTTCCCAAGACAGTCGGCAGCGGAAAGATCCGCCGTGCGGCTATCCGCGAAATGGACAAGGCAAAATATCAGAAATAAAAAAAACAGGGACTTCATAGGGCGCTGCTCTTAGCGGAACAAATGACAAAACAAACTGAATAGGAAGAAAAAGCGCTACTTATTGATTAAGTAGCGCTTTATCATTACAGCTTCGTAATAATTCTGTTTTTCAGAGTGAATTCAAGCAAGAAATTATGAGACACTCCGTTTTCAAGAACAACTTTTATAATATGATTGTTTTTTTCTTTTGAAATTTTAATTATTGTACCAACACCAAACGTTTTATGGATAATTTTTGTTCCAACTGAGAAATCTGAAGCATCATATTTTTTATTGGTTATTCCTGCGGATTCTATTGAGTTATGAGCAATGGTCTGTTCCTTTATGTCAAAAGGCTTGTAATACTTAATTATCTTGTTTTTAGTTATAGTATTTACAACAGCATCAAGGAAAGCTTCTTTATTTGGTACATTAACTTCAAATGCTTTGTTATTTCGTGTATTCCAAAGAATTCCTTTTTCAAGTCCAAGTGCGACAATATAACAGGCGCATTGCAAAAAATGTTCATGAGAGAGCTCAGAAACAAACTTCAACTCATAAACAATATTGTCTTTAACAACATCTGCGTATCCTCTTGCAGAAAAAGCACGTAAGCCCTCTTTTTCATCAGCTATGTCAATATAACAACCGACCTGAACCTCTTCATCTCTTTTTAATCTTGTATATAGTCTATCAGCAATCAGATTCTCCGATTCTTTAGTCACAAAAGGTAATTCAACCTGAGAACGGTATCGTTCTTGATTAGTTTCAAGTGAAACAAAAAACAGTATCTTCGATTCTAAATCCAATTTTTTAACTTTGTCATCCCATAAATCTTTTTTATCAGGATGAAGGATCATATACAATTCAATATCCTTATCAATATCATATTGATCAAAGTACATTGTTTCTTGATAGATGCCAATGCATGGAGAAAGGTCTATCATTCCATCACTTTTCTTAACTTCAATTTCATCATTATCCAATATAGGAAGTGGTTTGCAGTCTAATAAAGAAAAACATTTTTCTATATCTTCTCTATATTTAAAATCAAACATTGCAGATATATCCATATCAACCATTTTAAGGTTTTCATCAACTGGAGTTGACAATGTTGATTCAGAAAGCATAGCTTCATTACTATCAACAAAAATAATTCTTTCTTTACCACGACTTGCAGCTACGCAAAAAATATTACGCAGTATTTCATAAGATTGCTGTGGCTTAGCAACCCTTAATTGCCAATAGCTTTCTGTATAATCAAACACAACACAGATCTTCCTTTCGAGGCCTTTGCTACTATCAAATGTTGTAAAAATTGCTGTTTTATCAGAAGGTTGGGTAGTTCCGAGAGAATCGTTCTCGGAGATACTTGCGTAAACGGTAGCCTTATTGAATATATCAGAATGGTCTGCTTCTAATTTGTTTAGAGTTCTCGAGAGAGCACCATTTCTTGAACCTAAGCATAAAATATCTTTTGGATCTTGTTCAGCTAAGAAATCAACTATTCTATCTGCACTCATATTCTCTACAACACATTGAGAATTAACTCCGATTATTTTCTTTTGCCAGATTCTACCAAGTTCAGCGGCTAAATTTTCAGATAAACGAAAACATTTTGTAAATTCAAGTTTTAAATGATTACTGAGAAACTGATTGATAAATTCTGATACTTTCAAGTTTGTTTTATCATATATTTTTTGCTGCATATCTCCAACAGCAATTAGCTGCATTCGTGGATTTGTGGATTTAATGTACTCCAACATTTCAGCAAACTCGGTTTCTATGTCTTGATATTCGTCAATAATCAGCACATCATATTTATATAACTGTGGCTTATTTTCATTGAACAAGCTAATCATATCATTTACACCAGCATTTATGCCTATTCTCTTCAAGCACATAAATGCAAAGCCGTGATAATTTGTAACAGTTGCATTCTTTACTTTTATTTTTGTTTTGGCGTCAATTTTTAATAGCTTGTTATATGTAAGGTAAAGAATTTTTTTATCCTTTGGAAGTTTTCCACATAGTAATTGAATAGCAGTTGTTTTTCCGCTTCCAATGCATGCATCTACAAGGATATTATGTCCTTCAAGTGCCTTGTTAACAAAATATTCCTGTTCATCAGAAAGCGAAATACCTTGATTATTTTTCATAGTTTGTCCTCTTTTTATTCGTTGGCTTCACTAAAGTATTTTTCATTATATGGCATTTGAAATACCATCTCGCCATAAAGCTTAAAGGTAACGGCTATAGAATAAAGGTCAGCTGTAATTAATCTGACTTCGGTAACAACTCCTTTACCGTAATCAATATGTATAACATTGTCTCCAAGTGAATATTTTAAAGTGTTTTTTGCTACAGAAGTTGCAGCTCTTTTTTTGATTTAGCTTCTATTGTACTTTTTCTTTTACTGTGTGAAATTCCCGAAATTTTTGAATATCTTGGATCGTTTTTATACTTGTCAACTTCATCAAGAATCTTTTTACGATCATTATGCTCATTAACATATAATTCGTTAGAAGTCTTATGTTTATTGCAAATGCGTTTCTCTTTTTTTGCGTTGATTTGAGCATGAGCATATCCATCAAGTCCATAACTCAATAATTCCATTATTTTCAATTCATCAATTGCATCATAAATTGCATTGTGTTTTTCATAATAACGTGAACCTGAAAGTAATCTCATAATAGGCTCAACTCCATAGTTACGTTTTAACCTGCCAGTTCCGCAGTAATCCGCATATGCAGGCAACGCTTTGTTATATTGCTTGTAAGCGGCAAGACGCATTATATCAAACCATTTATATTCCTTTAACTCAAGCAAATGATTATAATCGAATGTAGCATTATAAGCGAAAATAGAATCAATATTATATTTCCTTAATATTTGAATTATATCAGATATTACATTGTCTCTTGAGTTTTTCATATCAACCTTGAGTTTTTTCATTTCTAAAACAAATGAATACATTCCGCCAACATTACATTCAGGCGTAAGAATATAGTATCTTGTTGATTTTAGTTCAAAGGTCTGTGAATCAGCAATTGCAATACCAATTGACATAACTTCGTTATTCCAGTTCGTTTCAGTATCAATAACGGCAAAGTAACTATTTCTTTCGTTATTGGTCATCATTATATCCCCCCTATAACTTAAAATACAACACTAAATGTGCCATTTCCCATTATTATACTAATTATACCACAAGTTATATAGCAAAGACAATTGTATAATTAAACTAAATAAATCATTGTCATTTGTATACTTTGCATTTTCAATATATTCCTCACAATATGTCATCTGATAAAAATTTCAACATTTTATGCAAATGAATAAAAAGTTCCAAATATTTATTAGAGAGCTAAACAGTGCTTGTAACTATTACAGTTGCAGGCACTGTTTTTTGTTCAATATGAATGCCGCAAACGCACACACGATTGTACAACTATACAAATCAATGTGAAAATTATGTGAAATGGGTATGCAAAACGCCCTTCCCAGTTCCCTATAAGTAGAGGGGTAAATCAGAAACTTGAAAATTGAATATCCTGCGCAGGAGTGATACACAGCAGTTAAGTGCGCCGCGGTAGCTTGGAGGGGCTGAGCGCATCGAGCTGTGAAATACTTCTCTCACGTCACGCAAGACGGAATGAAAGGAACGGTACTGCGCAATGGCAAAAAACATATTCAAAAACAGGTCAATTTGCAATAAGGATACTGCTCACACATTTTGTTCTATGCGGATAGATAAAACAGAACGACAGTGGCAGCAGTGTCAGCATATTGATGTGCAATAAAATAATGTCCCTGCCGCCCCTGAGATGTTTGTAAACGCTGATATATCCTCGCAAACGCTCAATTGTAGTCGCAACAGTTCTCATAATTATGCTGTCCCTGTGATTAATAATTGTCGTTTTGAATGAATTGAAATTGGTACCTGATTTTATGCAAAACTAAAAAAACGAACCATAATACAATTAGAGGACGAAAAAACGCACTGTTTTTCTATCAAATTGTATAAAGGATACTGCTCCCACATTTTTCCTTTTGCAAGTGATAGCGTGTCGGTAGTGACGGTAGAAATGTTACCGTCACGCAGGCACTTCCAAACAGCTCACAAAGCTCTATATAGCTTCATCTGCAGAACGTGTCAGTAGGTTTTCGTGTCGGCAGAGTTACCGTTACGGCTGAGTTACTGTCACGCACAAGAATGCCCATTTATTCCGCCGATTCAGAAATCGGGTAAGTTACCCCACCCGTGTCCACAAAAGCGGTTGTCGCGCAACGTCGAGCGAGTGTGGGCAGCATTGGCATAGAGAGAAAAGTACCGCTGACGGAGCAGTACAGGCGACGGAAGTATGAAATGCCAGCATCGCATTCGGCAGTCCGCCGAACGCTTGCTGGTCGGAGAGAACCCCGAACCCCCTCTCAAAAATCGCACTAAGAAAGGAGAGTGATATAATGAGAAAACGCAATCGAACGATCACTATCCGCTGTACCGATGATGAGTATCAGCGGATACATCGCAAGGCTGAACGGCACAAGCTGTCCCTCAGTGACTTCGTTCTCAGGTCGGCACTGGACAAGAAGATCGTCGTAGCGGACGGACTGGACGATGTCGCAAAGCAGCAGAAAGCTATCGGTCGGAACCTCAATCAGATAGCAATGCTGGCACACGAAGGAAGGCTTCACTCTGTCAGACTGGACGAGCTTATTGAACAGCACAGGACGGTGACAGCGGCAGTCTGCGACATAGCTAAGGAGGTGAGATAGTGCCTATCATCCATTTCATCAACAACAAAACTCAGACCGCTGGCGGAATGAAAAACGTCCTCAGCTACGTCAGGCGAAAGGAGAAAACTGTGTCAGAGGACAAGCGCTTCGTGACGGGAATAAACTGCTCGCCCGAGACTGCTCTCGATGAAATGACCGCGACTAAGAATCTCTACCACAAGCCTGACGGGCGGCTGTACTATCATCTGGTGCAGAGCTTCCCCAGCGGATATGAAATTGAACCCGAGCTTGCACACAAGATTGCGGTGGAGCTTGCAGAGAAAGCCTTCGGGAAGTATGAGTGTGTAGTTGCAACTCACATTGACAGAGAGCATATCCACTCACACTTCGTGTTCAACTCGGTCAGTTTCGAGGATGGGAAGAAGTACCATTCCAACAAGGAGAGTGTCGAACAACTGATGAAGCTCAGCGATGAGATCTGTCAGCGATACAATGTCCATGTACTCGACGCTCCCAAGAAGAAAATGAACAAGGACTTCCTCTCCGACAGCGAGTACAGGTCAGCCAAGCGTGGCGAGAGCTTCAAATGGGGGCTGATAAATGTCATAAACCAAGTCATGAAGCAAGCAAAGACAAAGAAGCAGTTCTGCTAT
>JAEEGL013333762.1_pt1 | contig 21027 bp, 12 predicted proteins | sample 9134231 | NCBI WGS metagenome assembly JAEEGL01 (sample SAMN16246548, study PRJNA631951) | gut metagenome | biome: gut microbiome; feature: rumen; material: fiber-attached | host: Bos | place: Iran: Karaj | collected 2018-10 | reverse complement strand
GGTCATGCCTTCAATGTGTTTGGTTGTGATGCTAACGGAAAGTACTACGTGAACTGGGGTTGGAGCGGCGACAGCAACGGCTATTGCACGCTGCACAACTTCACCACCGCTACCGGCGCTACTGGCCAGGCCGGCTCCTATGTCTTCAACTATGGCGAAGCCATGATTATCGGTATAGAGCCTCCCGCTGGCGCGCTTACCGATCCTAGAATCACGGTTAACCCCACTACACTCGACATGAGCACGATTGTGGGCAATCCTGCCACCGCAACCTTCACCGTCAAGGGTTACAACCTCATTGACAATATTGGCTTGAGCATTAGCGGTAATAATGCCTTCTCGTTGAGCACCACCAGTGTCAATGCCACTCAGTCCGAAAATGGTGTGGATGTAACCGTTACCTATAATCCCGCTAACCCTGGCAACCACGAAGCCGTTGTCACGTTGACAAGCACCGATGCTCCTGACGTGACGCTCAAGATCAACGGTCTTGCAGAATTGGAGACCTATGAGCCTGTGATGCTTGAGGCTAGCAATATCACTTCCACCTCGTTCAAGGCTACCTGGACCGACGAGACTCCTGCCGAGAACGTGGAGAGTTACACCCTCTTTGTGAGCGCCGAACCCTTCAAACCCGCAGTGGCCTTGCTCGACACCACCGACTGGACCTCGAACAACAATGTGCCTGCAGGCTGGACCGCATCTGGTCTGAACTATTATGGCTCTAACAACGCATGCTACCTGTCTTCATATAGCAACAGTTATGTACAGAGCAAAACCTATGACCTTACAGGATATGACAAGGTGACCGTGATGGTTTACTCTGAGCCCTACGGCAGTTCCAACACCATGACCGTGTCTACCAGCGTTGACACAAAAACTAAGACTCTCTCGGGTTCCTCATTCTCCTGGTACACCTTCGTCCTGAATTGCGCAAGCAGCGACTATGTGAAACTCACCACCACTGGTTTGCCTGACATGAGGTACATGAAGGTATATGCTGGTGACCTGACCGCAGCCATGCAACTCAAGGCCAACGAAACCGGTGACGAAACCTATCGTGTCATCACCGGCATCACCGACAAGAACTACACCGTGACCAATCTCACCGAGAACGGTACCTTCTACTTCTATGTGATGGCCAACTACACCGATGGCGGTGTTTGCGACAGTAACATCGAGGAGGTTACCTTGTTCGGTGAAGGCAACCCCTATGAACTTGGTGACGTGAACCACGATAACAATGTGGATATCGTGGATGTGACGGAAATGATCAACGATTTGTTGAACGGCACTAATGAGTGCTACCTGGATTGTGCCGACCTCAACGGTGATGGAAAGATGGATATCACCGACGTCACGGCTCTGATTAACTTCCTGCTGTACAACAGCAAATAATCTGATTCAGAATCAACCTCTTCACAGGGAGTGGGACAGGGTAAACCCCCGTCTCACTTCTTTTTATGTGGCAACGGCTTTTTTTGCAGTTTTTGTCAAAAAAATTCCGTTTTTTGGATTATTAAGTTTAACTTTGTAAAGTTTTTCGAGCAAAATGGTTTTTTGAGTACAAACCGTTACTGTGTTTAACCTGTTCATAAACCTGATATCATACATATATTAATCTATAAATCAAGATATTATGAGAAAATTATTACTTCTGGCCGCATTGCTGGTGTCAACGATGCAACTATTTGCCGCTCAAGTGGATTTGAGTCAGGCTCAAGCAGCGGCCCAACGATTTCTCCAGAACCGTGCGCTGCCTGCAAGCGGCATCAGATTACAGCATGCCGAGATGAGTTCCACCCGCTTGTCGCAACCTGTTTATTACATTTTCAACAGTGACAATGCCTTTGTCATTGTCTCTGGTGATGATCGTGCCCAGGAAATCCTCGGTTACGGCGACAAGGCGCTCGACATGAACAACATGCCCGAGAACATGAAGTTCTGGCTGGGTACTTACAAGGAGCAGTTGGAATACCTGCAGGCTCATCCCGATCTTGAAGTCGAGAAATCTGCTTCAAGGGCCAATGGTGGTGTGAGCGTGGAGCCAATGCTTAAAGCCATGTGGAACCAGGGCTATCCCTACTACAGCCAGTGCCCCATGATTGAGAGTGCCAGCGTGCGTGCCCAGACGGGTTGCGCCGCCACCTCGCTCGCCCAGGTGTTCTATTACTGGAAATATCCCGATTTCCCGACCCCCGTGATTCCGGGTTACACGACCAAAACTTATGGATTGGTTCTTGAGGCTCTGCCCTCTGTTACCTTTGACTGGGATAACATCTTGCCGACCTATAACTTTGGGGATTATACCCAGAATGATGAGCACCACAGGGCCATTGCCCAACTGATGCGCTACATCGGACAAGCCGAACACATGGACTATACCGATAAGTTCGGCGAGGCTGATGAGGTGGGTATTCTCAACGCGTGCCACACCTTTGGTTATGTGAATGCCCAAGTGGCTTATAAGTCCATCTTGTACAGCAATGGTGTTGACAGCGTGTATATCGATGACGACACATGGGAAGAGATGCTCCAGGGCGAACTTGTCGCCGGGCGTCCAGTGGTTTATTGCGCTGTTTCCTACAGTTCAGCCTATGACGGATATTACGGACACGCCTTCAATGTGGATGGCTATAATGCCAATGACGGTAAGTATTCCATCAACTGGGGTTGGAGTGGCACAGGTAATGGCTACTTCGCCCTCCACGCATTCTCCAATCAAGGCAATAATTACACCTTGAACCAGTTGATGGTCATGGGTATCGAGCCCCCTGAACCCATCGAGTGCTCTGATCCCGTGATGCTGCCCGCCGACAGCGCACACATCACCCTGACTTCGTTCCGTGCCAACTGGACTGACGAGACCCCTGACGAGAACGTGATCAGTTACACCCTTGAGGTGAACCCCGGTGACGGCAGCAACCATGGTGTATATGAGAAAGTCTTTAGCGATTCGTTCAGCAAATGCACCAGTTCGGGTAGTAGCGCCATCACCAAATTTGATAATTATTGCGATAATCAAGGCTGGACGGGTTCCTATGCCTATGAGGCCAATGGTGGTCTTCGTTTGGGTAGTTCCTCAAGAACCGGATCGATCACGACACCTGCACTGGATATGACCCAGAGCGGAGGCAAGATGACCGTCATTGCCACTATCAAGCCCTATAGCAGTGATACGAATGTGCCTGTCAGAATCTCCTGCGGCTCCAGCATGGCCAATCTCACGATTACTGAGAATGCACCTCAGACGATTATCCTCGATTGCGTGGCTGATGAGAACCAGAAGGTGACTATTGCAACTACCGAGGCCGGCAAGCGTGTAGTTGTCACTAACGTCGACATTTACAGTTCGACCAACGAATCCAAGATGTCGCTTAGGGCTGTCACCGAGACAGGCGACAGCACCATGCGTGTCATCACCGGCATCACCGATAAGTTCTATACGGTCAGTGGTCTGACGGCTGGCGGCACTTTTAACTACAAGGTAAAGGCCCATTATGTGAATGGCACCCAGAGTGCTTGGAGCAACCTCGAGGTAGTGACCTTGTTTGACAATTCGTCAGCACATAACTATGAGCCTGGTGATGCCAACCACGATCATCTGGTCGACATCGAGGATGTTACCTTGCTGATCAATGACTTGCTCTACGGCACATCAGCCGGCTGCACCACCTGTGGCGACCTCAATGGCGACAGCAAGGTTGACATCGAGGATGTGACAGCCCTGATCAATATCCTGCTTTATGGCCCAAACCGATAATTTTCTAATTAACTATAATATTAACAGTAACTTTATGAAAAAGAAACTTTTATTCCTCGCTGCACTTGTGCTTGCCTCGTTGCAACTCACGGCAGCCAATGTAGACCTGGCCACCGCTCAGCAGTCGGCACAGCGTTTCCTGATGAGCCAGGCTGTCAAGGGACGCTTCATGGCGACACCCCCATCAGTCAAGTGGACCCAGGAAGTGAAAAATTCAAGCAACCCCGCTTTGACTGCTTTCTACATTGTCAACACCGACAATGGTTATGTGATTGTCTCTGGTGACAACCGCGCCAAGGAAGTTCTCGCCTATGGAGAAGGCACCCTTACCAGTCTGAATGACCTGCCCGAGGCTGTGCAGTACTTCTTCGACATTTACCAGAAACAGATGGAGTACCTCCAGGCTCATCCCGAACTGGTGGTACAGAAACGCGCCGCCACCCGTGGAGTCTCTGTTGATCCCATGCTTCAAACCGCTTGGGCTCAGGATAAGCCTTATAACAAGCAGTGTCCCAAGGTGGGCAACACCTACTGCAAGGTGGGTTGTACCGCTGTTGCGTTGGCTCAGGTAATCAGGTATTGGGAATATCCCCAGGTGGCTCCCGCTTTACCTGCTTACGTGTGTGAGGAGTCTCATATCAATGTGCCTGCGCTTCCCGGTAATTACACCTTTGACTGGGCTAATATGTATGACACCTACTATGAAGTAGACCTTGACCGGTTGCCCCAGGTTAACGAAGACGCTATCGCTTACCTGATGCGCTACGTGGGTCAGGCCGAGAAGGTGGACTATAACACCAATCAAACGGGCACGAGAAATCCTGAGATTCTTACTGCTATCCAGACTTTCGGTTTTGATGAAGGCGCTCACATTGTGAAGAAGTGTGACTCCCCTGATACCCCTGAAGAACTCGCAGCGGGTGAATTTACCGAGGAACCGTACTTCACTGATGAAGGATGGGCTGAAGCAATTCAGGCTGAGTTGCGTGCAGGTCGTCCGCTGATTTATTGTGCTTACGACATGTCATCCGACTCTACTGGCCTTGGTGGCCATGCCTTCAATGTTGATGGCTATGATGCCGTCAATGACATGTATCACGTGAACTTCGGCATGAAGCCGTCGTTGAATACCTACTATGCACTCGATGCTTTCTCTACAGATGGTTGGCTGGTTGTTTATGATTTCTGGCCCATCTTCTTTGGTGGTGTACAACCCCCAGGTATGGTAACCGAACCCCGCATCTTGGTTAGTCCGCAGGAACTTTCTATGGATTGCTATACTGGCGAAACGGCTACTGCAACCTTCAATGTAGTGGGTGAGAGATTGAGTGATGACATCACTGTTGCCCTTGACGATGCAAATGGTGTCTTTACCGTTGATGCCTCAACCATTGCTGTAGTGGATAGTGCCGCCAATGTTACCGTTACCGTGACTTATGCACCCCAGGCTGTTGGCACCCACAATGCCACCATCACCTTGAGCAGCGATGGTGTTGAGAGCAAGGTTGTTACTCTTAAGGGTACTGCCACTAATGCTCCCCTGGTGGTCTATAAACCTGTGATGCAGCCTGCCGACAGTGCCTACATCAACTTGACCTCGTTCCGTGCCAACTGGACCGATAGCACTGCCGTCGACAACGTCTTGAGTTACACCCTTGAGGTGAATGAGAAGCCTGTTTACAACTATCTTGCCGATGCCGATTGGAGCAATACGGATGAAGTATTTTCAAATCAGGCAAGTTCTTGGGAAACATCAGGCTTGATTCCTGAGGGTTGGTCTTTCGCTGGCAGCAATCTGTGGGCCGAGAATCATTTTATCTCAATCCAGAGTGCCAGCATCAGCACACCTGAGTTCTCGGGCTGTGATAAGGTGACTGTGATATTCACAGCCGAGAGTTTATACGCCTCGACAAGCATCACCGTAGCCACCAGTCAAGATTCGGAATCTATTGCTCTCCCAGGAAGTTTCACTCAATTCGTGGTAGTGCTTAACTGCGCTCCGACCGATAAGGTGACCTTCACAGCAGGAAGTAGTTATGTTGGGCTCTTGAAGGCTACAGTTTACGCGGGTGAGGTAAGTGCTCCTGAAATGCGTGAAGTCGTTGAGACTGGCGATACCGCCCATCGCTTGATTACCGGTATCACCGACAAGTTCTATACTGTGACCAACCTCACTGCCGAGGGTACTTATAATTACAAGGTGAAGGCTTTGTATGCCGATGGTACCGAGAGTGATTGGAGCAACGTTGAGCAGGTAACCCTGTTTGCCAACACTCCCGCTCACGACTATGGGCTGGGTGACTACAATCATGATCGACTGATTGATATTGAGGATGCAACCATGATGATTAACGACTTGTTATATAACACTAACGATGGCTGCCCGATCTGTGGAGACCTCAATCATGACAATAAAATAGATATCGAGGACGCCACAGCCTTGATTAATGTCCTGCTATTCGGTTGGGAATGATTAGCGTCTGAGACATTAACATGATTATAAGAAGTGGGGCCAAACCAGGCCCCATTTCTTTTTTGCTGTTTGCTGAAGATTATTGAGCGGAGTTTCCTGTCAATTTATTGAAAATGGTTGGCTATTTGCTTCGGATTGTTTAATTTCGCAACCGCATCCAAACAATTCGTATGTGGCGATGAACTGTTTACTACTATTATTCAACGATAATATACATTTAATCAACTAATTATGAAGAGATTGCTATTGTTTGCCGCATTATTGATGGCAATGATGCAGGCTGTGGCCGCCGATGTGAATCTGACGGCTGCCCAAGCCTCCGCAGTGCGTTTCCTGCGGACCAATGCTGGTGGCAGAAATTTTGCCGCTCAAGGTGACCCTAATGTCAAATTACTGCACACCGAGGTGAATTCCACTCACGTTGAAAAGGCTGTGTACTACATTTTCAACTATGACCAGGGCTTTGTCATTGTGTCGGGCGACGACCGTGCCCGTCAGATCCTTGCACATGGCGACCGTCCTTTGAACTTGAATCGCCTGCCCGAAAACATGAAATTCTGGCTTAGCACCTATAAGGCTCAGATTGAGTACCTGCAGGCTCATCCGGGATTGGTTGTTGAGCAACCTGCTTTCAGCAAGAACCGTAATGCCGGAAAGGTCGAGCCGATGCTCACTGCCGAGTGGGACCAGGATGCCCCCTACTATAACCATTGTCCTGTTTATAACGGTTCGTATTGCTTGACAGGATGTCCCGCTACTTCGTTGTCGATGGTGTTTTATTATTGGAAATACCCTACCGACCCCACGCCCGAGGTTGAGGGTTATACCACCGAGAGTTATGGCATCCAGGTGCCGGCCTTGCCGTCAATCACCTTTGACTGGGATAACATGCTTGACAAGTACACAGGCTCCTATACGACAACCCAGGCCGATGCCGTTGCTTGGCTGATGCGTTATGTGGGGCAGGAAGAGCACATGGATTATACTCCCAGCGCCAGTGGAGCCATGGGTGATGACATCCTGCGTGCCGTCAAGTTCTTCGGCTACGATGAGGAGATGGCCAGGCTGGAGTTCAAGACCCGTACCGATGACTATGCCAACGACACTGCCGTGTATTATAACGATGAGGAGTGGGCTGCCATGCTTCAGAATGAACTCTATGAAGGACGCCCTGTGGTTTATTGCGGCTATGATTACAACAGTTATTGGGGTTGGAGCGGCCATGCCTTCAATGTGGATGGCTATACTCCAGAGGACCAGACCTATCACGTGAATTGGGGTTGGAGCGGTGAAGCCAATGGCGACTTTGTGCTCAATGCGTTTAACGGCGGTGGCTCAGTCTTCAATATCGAACAGCAAATGATTATGGGTATCCAGCCCCCAGCATCCGGTCCTACCATCAAGGTGAATCCGTCAAAATTGTATATGGATGCCTATGTTGACCAGACCGCTACCGCTACATTCACCGTCAAAGGTCAAGAACTGAACAGCGCAGTGGCAGTGACCCTGAATGATGAAAGCGGCATGTTCTCGATTGACGCTACCAGTGTTGATGCCAGTGATCTGGTGGGCGGCAAGGTCATCACTGTGACCTATGCCCCTACGGCTAGCGGGTCTCACTCTGCAACAATCATCTTGAGCAATCCCGATGCTGACGACAAGACGGTTACCCTGAATGGCGTCGCCACATTGGAGACCTATGCTCCCCATATGTTGCCCGCATCAGAGAATTACATCAATCTGACTCAGTTCCGTGCCGACTGGACCGACGAGACCCCTGTAGAAAATGTAGTGGACTACACGCTTGAAGTGGGCACTCGGCCTGCAGTCGAATTACTGGATTCCCTCGATGGCAGCAAGTACCCAAACAGTTATGCGAGCATAACGCTTAATGCCCCATGGAGTGGCAACGGCGTCATGGCAGGCAATGGTGCCTACTACTTCAGCAATTATAATAATGATGGTTTCATCTCCTTCACGGTTCCTGAAGATTACACCGATGATGTGTTCACGGTGCAGATTACCACGGTCAGCGGATATTATGGCAGCGGCAATCTGACGGTCGGTTCCAATCAGACCCCGGCAGCCGGCCACTCATTCTCGACAGGCGAAACCTACACCTGGCTTGTTACGGCCAGCGCAGGCGAGAAAATCACCATTACGTCTACCGAAGATTATTTCTCACCAGACATGGGTATGATCAAGGTTTATGCCGGTGATATCAGTGAGATGAATATGCTCCGTGGTGTTACCGAAGATGGTGATGCCAACTACCGTCTCATCACGGGAATCACAGATAGGTTCTACACGGTGAAGAACCTTGCTGAGGCTGGTACGTTCTACTATAAGGTAAAGGCAACCTATACCGATGGCACTCAAAGCCGTTGGAGCAACGCTCAAAAGGTGACTCTGTCTGGTAGCGGGCATGACCATGAACTTGGTGATGTCAATCACGATGGTAGTGTCGATATCTCTGATGTTACGGAACTGATTAACTATCTGCTGGTCGGTGGAGGTGACATCTGCAACACCTGTGCCGATGTGAATGGGGACGGGAAGATTGATATCTCGGACGTTACAGCGTTGATTAGTGCCCTGTTGTACTCCAGATGACGGAATCCGGTTCCTGATATTGATTCGATAAGAATCACAGAGTGAGGATTTCCTTGTTGTTCGGTTTAAGCCGACGTCAAGGAAATCCTTGTTTTTATTCAAGTGCATATGATTGGAAATGATAACTTTTTGATAGGTCAATTTTTGGGGGAGGGGTGTGTTTTACTGTTAAATTGTGTCATTTTGTATCCTAAAAGTTGCTGTTTTACTGTTTTTGGTGTAACTTTGTGTGCCTTTTTTAACGAGTGAAGGCCTTAAGCATTTGAATCATAGAAATTTATATATAAACTAAACAGTTATTATTTTATGAAAAAAGTCCTTATGCTAGCCGCCATCCTGTTCGCGGCAATTCAAGTATCGGCTGCTCCTGTCGATGTGAAGACAGCACAGTCGATGGCGCAAAGTTTTGCAAAAAACCAAATGTATGCTGGACAGTTGAACTCTCCCCTCAGAGGGAATATGAAACTGGCTTATACCGAGATGAGTTCCGTGGCTCCCGGTCAGGCTGCGTTCTATATCTTCAACAGCGAAAACGGACATGTTGTGGTTTCGGGTGACGACCGTGCCATGAACATTCTGGGATATGGCGACGCTCCCTTGGATTACAACACTATTCCCACCAACATGAAGGCCCTTTTAGCCATGTTGAAGGAACAGATTGATTACCTCTTGGCCAATAAACACCTGCAGGTTGAAACCCCAACGTTCAACGCGCCCACCCGCGCAACGGTGGTTGCTCCGTTGCTGACGGCCCTGTGGGACCAGGAGGCCCCCTATTGGAACCAGTGCGTCATCAGTGGTTCACAGTGCTTGACGGGTTGTCCCGCAACCTCGGCTGCCATGGTGTTCCACTACTGGAAATATCCCGACTATGAGACTCCCGAAGTTCCTGGCTACAAGTGCTACCTGAGCACGTCTTATTATGGTGGTAGTTACGTAAACGTCGCTCCTCTGCCCCCCGTGACTTTCGACTGGGATCATATGCGCGATAGTTATAGCAGTAACTATAGCACTGTCGAAGGCACTGCCGTGGCAACGCTGATGCGTTATATCGGCCAGGCCGAGCGTATGGAGTATGGCACCATGGCCGCCGGCGGTAGTGGAGTGAATGCCGACAGTGTGTCGCTGATAGCCGACGCATTCAAGTTCTTCGGTTATGATGAGGAGACAGTGCGCGTGGTAAAGAAGACCACAGCCTATAGTGGTGGCACTACTATATACAATGATACCGAATGGGCTGCCATGATTAGGGAAGAACTCGATGAGGGACGTCCCATCGTGTTCTGTGCCATCGCTGGCGGTTTCTTTGGCGGTGGACATGCGTTCAATGTTGACGGTTATGAGACTTCGGGCAACTCCTACAGGTACCACGTCAACTTCGGTTGGAGCGGTAGTTCCAATAACTATTATGCTTTAAATTCATTTACTGGTGACGGTTCCACTTTCAACCAGTACCAGCAGATGGTCATCGGTATCCAGCCAGGCGTCCGCACACCGCAACTCAAGGTAGATCAGGAGGAACTGTCGATGTCCTGCTTTAAGAACCAGACCGCATCAGCCTCCTTCAACGTGAATGGTGCCAACCTTGAGGGTGCCGTGACCATTACGGTCAATGACGAGAATGATGTGTTCAGCGTTGACAAGCAGACCTTGACGCCTGGCGATAACAGCAAGGTGGAGGAGACCATCAATGTGACCTACTCACCCAAGACCGAGGGTGACTTCACGGCTACGCTCACCATCAGCACTCCTGGTGCCGACGATGTCGAGATTGCCCTGAACGGCCATTCCGATTATGAGTTGTATCGTCCCGTAATGCTGGATTTGGACGCGTCGACGGTGACTGAAACATCATTCCGTGCCGATTGGAGCGACAATACACCGGCCGAGAATGTTACCAGTTATACCCTTGAGGTGATGACCAAGCCCGACGTGGTACTGCTGACCGAAGCCGATTGGAGTGATGTCCCCTATGAGACAGCCAACCATGCTTCGGATGCTGCCAATTATCTGCCCGAGGACTGGACCTTTACGGGTAACTATTTCTACCTGGATGGCGGTTTCGTTAGGGCTAACCGTAATTGTTACTTCACTCCGAACTGCGATCTGATGGGCTTTACCACCATCAGCGTCGTTATCAAGGCCAAAGCCTATACCAATGGCAATAACACCACGTTGACGGTGTCCACTGACCTGGAGTCCCAGCAACTCAGGCTTGCCAAGGAACTTGATACCTATCTGGTGGTTCTTCCCGTCAGTGAGGATGGCTATATCAGGATTACCACCGGTTATTATCCCGAAATCCAAAGTATCGCTATTTATGGCGGTGAGATAACCGATGTCACCCCCTTCTCATTGAGGGCAGCGGTAGAGACCGGCAACGGCACCTATCGTCTCATTGAGGGCATCACACCTGACAAGTTCTATGTCGTGAATGGTCTTATGCCTGGATTGACTTACCTGTATCGTGTGAAATCAATCTATGTGAACGGCACCGAGAGCACCTGGAGCCGTTCTAAGGAAGTCACGCTTGGCGGTAGCCCTGTTATCACCATCGGTGACGTGAATGGCGACGGGGAGATTAATATCTCTGACGTTGTGGCCCTCATTGACTATCTGCTCAATGGCACGGACGATGGCATTAACCTCGATGCGGCCGATATTGACACGGATGGCGCCATCACCATCTCTGACGTAACCACCCTGATAGACCTGCTTCTCACTGGCGGTAAATAAGTCCTGATGTAAGAAGCATTTTAACGCAGACCTACGGGGGATATGCCATTAACCGGCATATCCCCCGTTTGTTAAGGAAAAAGACAAGAAAACAAGGCTCCACCCGCAGAACAGACATTGGAATGCTTCAAAACAGTCAACTTGGGAAAATTTTCATTGAAATATTTTGCCATGTCGCCGACTGTAACTACCTTTGCCCTGCTTAAGCCATGCCCTCTGGCAATGACCTAAGCCAAACATCAGATAATTGGAAAAAATGAAAGTTTTTCCCAAGTTGGCCAGCAAATTGGCCTTAAATTATTGTGTGACAGGGTATTATATCCTCCTTGTCACGACTTTGTTTTTGCGGGAACCGCATGAGTCCTGATAGCAGCAAGCAGTGGTATGTCCTTAGTGCCCGTGACGGCATCAATGACCTGGAGAAACAATTTGAACAACTCTCTGGGGCCAGGATGCGTCGTGGTGATGATCCGGTAGAGTATTTCATGCCTATCTGTGTGGAAATGTCAACGCTCTTTGGGCAAGCCAGAATGAGGCGTCGCAAACTCCTCGGTAACTACATCTTCATGAGGGACACTTACAGAAACATTCTGGAAGCCAAGCAGGTGGTGGAGTCGATGTGGCTTTTGCCACATCCCGACCATAAGGAAGGGAGGCATGAATTCATGACCATCAGTGATCACGACATGGACATGTTCAGGGCAATTGCAAGGGCTTATGCCAATGAACTGCCGTGCTATCCCATCGGCATGGTGGATCTGGAAGAAGGTGATAAGGTTGAAATTGTCGGCGGTGATTTCGACGGGATGAGCGGCACGCTGCAGTGCAGCCAGGGTCGGAACGGAGGCAAGGTGATGATGGCTATCGGTGACCTCTTCATTGTCGCAACACCAGACATTAAGCCTCAGTATATCCGCATCCTTGAGTTCGGCAAAGGCAATCGGCATCCTTACCGTCAGTTCGAGGCCCATCTTCCCCGTGCCATGCAGGCACTCAAGCATCTGTATGGTTCGGATAAAGAGGACGGTCTAACAACTGAAGACCTTGCTGCGATGACGATATTCACAGGACGTTATGAGGCCCTCATGCCAGCCACGGTCAACCTTGCCAGTCAGCATGCCACGCTGATGCTCATGAGTTATGTTGCCTTGCGGAACGGCTTCCAAGCCGCCAAGTGGCGCGAGAAGTGCCGCGAGTTGCTGACAAAGGTGAAAAGCGAAACCCAGCGGGCTTGGCAACTGGCCTTCATGTTTGCCGCTACCAGGGAACCCGGGTTACGAGAGGACGCTCTTTCCATCGTGAGCACTTGGACCATCGCACCTAATGACCGCAAGCGCGCCATGGTTGCCGCCGCCCTTGAATTCTTCAACCCTTCCTTATCCCGATAGGGCAGAAACAGATACATACAGAATTTGTTTCATAGTAGAGAGTATCAGAAAAGCATAACTTGGAGTAACTGGATTATTTTGTTTAGTTTATTATTGCATCAGCAATGAAGGAAAAAGTCTTAGTGACAGGTGCTGCTGGTTTTATTGGCTCAGCATTGGTGAAACAACTTGCTGAGAGAGGTTATGAGGTTGTTGGTGTTGACAACATCAATAGTTATTATGATCCTAGGCTAAAGATATCCCGGTTGGCTGATTTTGGAGTTTGTCCAAAGAACGATGAGATTGAGGAAACAGTAATCCCCGAGACGGGTCCAGATGTCGAGGTCTCGTTTGAAAACTTCACATATGGCCAGTTGGTTAAGAGCAGCATATATCCAGATTTGAGTTTTATTCGAATGGATATTACTGACAGGGCCCTTTTGCCTGATCTGTTCGCTTCTCAACAATTTGATTATGTCATTAATTTGGCAGCACAGGCGGGTGTTAGGTATTCTATCAAGAACCCTTGGGCATATGTTGAAAGTAATATAAACGGATTCCTTAATGTACTGGAGTGTTGCCGATATAATCCTGTTAAGCATCTCGTTTATGCTTCATCCAGTTCGGTATATGGCATGAATGAAGACGCCCCGTTCCATGAGTCCGAAAAAGTTGACCGCCCCGTCAGCATGTATGCGGCGACCAAGAAGAGCAATGAATTGATGGCCTTCTCCTATAGCAGATTGTATGGAATTAGAACGACAGGGCTCAGGTATTTCACGGTATATGGTCCCTGGGGACGCCCTGATATGGCCCCGGTTCTGTTTGCTAATGCAATATGTTCGGGAAAACCGATTAATGTATTCAATAACGGGGACATGATAAGGGATTTCACGTTTATTGATGACATTGTCAACGGTACAGTGCTTGTGATGGAATCCGAAATCCAACCAGCGGCCCAGGAAGTTCCTGCAAAAATCTATAACATTGGTTGCAGCCATCCCGTAAAGTTGATGGATTTTGTTTCACAGATGGAACAGGCGATTGGCAAGAAGGCCATAATCAATTACCTGCCCATGCAGCCTGGAGACGTATATATGACCAATTCCGATACCACTCTCCTTGAGAATGAAGTGGGGTATAAGCCTCGAATAAGGTTGGAGGAAGGAATCGAACAGTTCGTCGCTTGGTACAAACATTATTTTAATGTGAAATGAAGATAAAAGACATAGATAAGTTATCTTTTGCGGATTTCCGGGATCTTTTTAAACTACTGATATCCCTTCTGCTATATTTAGTTAAATCTAAAAAGTATTCGGGATGTTGGTTGATGAGCGAAAGAATGGATTCTGCCGAAGATAATGGTTGGATTTTCTACCAGTGGTTAAAAACCAATCATCCTGAGCAGAAAGTTTATTTTGCATTAGGTAAGGAAGCAAAAAAGACAAAAGAAGAATCTTGTGGCAAAGACGATAGTATCGTTGAGTGGGGCTCAATCAGGCATTTTATCATCTATCTGTCTTCAACGAAACTGATTAAAACAATGTTTGCCTCCCCCAGACCTAGCCACCGCATTTGCTATTATTATGAGAAATTATCATCCCATCATCCCCAAATAGTCTATTTGCGTCATGGAATCTCAAAAGATGGGATAGGTTATCATCGTTATGATATTCAGCGGGCTCGTATCTTTATCTGTGGCGCTAAGCCGGAATATGATTTTATCAATCAGAATGGTGGTTATCCTGAGGGCTATGTGCAGTATACGGGATTTGCCCGGTTTGATGATTTGTTAGAGGGACAGAGTGACGGACGCTTTGTGCTCATCATGCCGACGTGGCGTCGCTATATCGATCTCTATAATAAAACGGCTCAAGAGAACGAACAACGGTTTATCCAATCGTCCTTCTACCAGCACTTGCATTCTTTGTTGCAGAACAAAGCGTTGCTTGACTTTATTGATCAGGCTGGTTATACGGTGAAGTTTTACATGCATGCCCAGTTCAGGCATTATCTGCATTTATTCAATGATGTGGACTCGAGAGTTGAAATCGCAGATGATTCAATTACGGTTCATGAGTTATTGATGTCCACTAGTTTATTGATAACTGATTACTCGAGTGTTTTCTTTGATGTCGCTTACATGAAGAAACCGATGATTTTTTATCAGTTTGACGTAGAAGAATTCAGGAAAAAGCATTTCTCTGAAGGCTATTTCAGTTACAATCGTGATGGTATGGGACCCGTAGCGGAAACACAAGAGGCTTTGATTGATTCACTCAAAGGGTTTTATGATGGGGAGAAGTTTGTCAACAGTGAATTCTATCTAGAGCGTTGTGACAGATTCTTCCCAACACATGATAAAAAAAACTGCGAACGCATTTATAATGCTATTAAGGCAATAGAACAGGATTAAGTATGGCTGATTCCAGGTCAAAAAACGCTAGGCGAAACCTATTCTGGGCGATGATGAATAAAGTTATCATCATGGTTCTACAATTCATAAGTAGAACTGTCTTTATTTATACTTTTGGCGTTTTATATCTGGGGTTAAATAGTCTCTTTGCCTCTACTCTTGATTTTTTGATTCTTGCTGAACTGGGTGTTGGTGCGGCTATGGTCTTCAGTATGTATAAGCCGATAGCCGAGAACGACACGGCCACAGTGTGTGCTCTTTTGAACTTGTATAGGAAATTCTACCGCATTATTGGCAGTGTGATATTGCTTGGTGGGATTATTGTGATGTTCTTTTTGCCCTATTTGATAAAAGGCGAAGTTCCTAAGGATATCAATATTTATGTTATTTATGTTCTGACCCTGACCAAAACGGTTTTAAGTTATTTCCTATATGCTTACAAAGGTTCATTGTTGACTGCTAATCAAAGGTCCGATATCACTAGTACAATTGGCATCGTTTTAGGTATTGTTTCGAATATTTGTCAAATTGCGATCCTGTTGATTTGGCAGAATTATTACGCATACTGCAGTTTGTTCATTGTTTCGACCTTAGCCTCTAATTTAATAACAAATCATGTAGTTAATAAAAAGTATCCCCAATACAAGTGTGTCGGTACACTTGAAAAAGGAATGCTGACTGATATCAAGAAGCGAATCGCTGGGTTGTTTGTTTATAGGATTTGTTATGTTTTCAGGGATGCGATAGATGGTATATTCATTTCGGCATTTATAGGCCTAAGCATTCTTGGCAAATATAACAACTACATGTTTATCATTAATACTCTCACGGCTTTTCTTGTGCTGGCAAGATCGAGCATCACGGCAAGTATTGGTAATTCGATTGCGACAGAGACAGAGGAGAAAAACTATGGGGATTTCAATAAGATCCAATTGATTTACATGTGGATATCAATCTGGTGCACTGTATGCCTCTACGTAATGTTTCAGCCATTTATTCGCATATGGGTTGGGGACGGTTACTTACTTGGAGAAATTGAATTGTGTTTATTCTGCCTGTCTTTTCTTTGTCACAAACTTGGAGATATCTGTTCTACTTACAGACAAGCAACTGGGCTATGGTGGCAAGATAAGTACCGCCCAATTACCGAGGCCGTTGTGAAAACCGTACTTAACTTATCCATTATACGTTATTTCGGGGTCGCTGGAGCTCTCGGCGGTTCAATCTTTTGTCTGGTATTTATCAATTCGATTTGGGCATCATGGGTGCTGTATAGGTATTATTTCAAGCATCAGCGCCAGTGGGATTATATCAAGAGGAATATCTATTATCTTTTCCTTACGATTGCGATTTGTGCAGTAACAGCCTGCATATGCAATCTGTTGCCAGGCGAGGGCTTGTTGAATTTGGTATTGAGAGCAGTAGTCTGCCTGATTGTTCCTAACTTGTTAATATGGTTGATGTTCAGAAATCTTAAGGAGTTTTCTGGCAGTGTGATGATGATGAAAAGATTGATAAAGGCCAAATCATAATCAAATTTAGTGATTGAGCAGTTATGGCGAAACGCTTAGAAGAATTTGATCTGTTAAAGGGCATCGGCATTTTATTGGTTGTATTGGGTCATTCAAGAATTAGCGCCCCGCTCCACTATATGATTTATAGTTTTCACATGCCATTGTTCTTCATGGTTTCTGGATTCTTTTATCATAGCCAGCCTCCTCTTTTGTATGTCAAAAAGACTTTTTCTCGCTTGATTGTTCCTTGGCTGTTTTTTGTCTTTTTGAATGTATTATTTGTATCAAGTCTGAATATTGTTGCGACATCAAGTTTTACGGAATCAATCTCCAAAACAATAAAAGAAATCGTTCCTCTTGATGAAAGATGTTTCCTTCTTTATCGGTCAATCTGGTTTCTAATTGTTCTTTTCTTTATAGGAAATCTGTACAATTTATTGACTCGTTTATTGAATCATAATGTGTTGCATATTGTCGTGGGATTGTCCTACTTGGGAGGGTATTTACTGCAACGATACATCAATATACCATTCTTTATTGACACTTCGATTTCTGTATTGCTGTTCTATCATGCAGGTGCTGCGTTGAAGTCAGTTTCATATAAACATCATAAGGTGGGTATTGAGAAGATTTCAGCGGTATTATTCGTTTTGTTGATGTGTGCTACTATATGGATTAAACCTGGAATTGACTTCAAGACGAATACATTTCCCATATGGTGTCCGTTTTTATCATTGCCGATAATAGTCTCATTGTATCTTATTGTGAGATGTTATTGTCAGCAAAGTGTCGCTAATCCAGTAAAAACATTTCTATTGAGGTGTGGCACATATAGTCTTTGTGTATTAGGTTTTCACCGCTTGTTTCAAGATGTTTTCTTTATTATTTTTGAGAAGTTATCAATTAATAATGCGACACTTCAAACGTCAATTTACTTCACTATTTCAGTTCCGTTGATTTTATTGTTGTCCGAAAAACTTAGGAGATATACACCATCTTTAATTGGGTTTAAGCGTGAATCCACTAATTGATAATTGCGTGTGTTTGGTAATTGATAGGCTAGAATGGAGTTGAACAACAACCAATCAGAAGGCTTTAAGGCCAATAGCCACCGCATTGCCAGGAACACGATGTTGTTGTACCTGCGCATGATCCTGATGACCCTCATCGGCTTGTACACCAGCAGGGTTATCTTAAAGGTACTGGGAGTGTCGGATTATGGTGTGTATCACGCGGTGGCTGGTGTAGTGTCAATGTTTGCCATCCTTTCGAGTTCGTTGTCCACCGCGGTGAGCAGGTATCTCACTTTTGAGTTGGGACGTGGTAACAAGGAGCGGCTTCAGGCCGTTTTTTCCACTTCTTTGAATGTTCAGTTTTCGATAGCAGCAGTGGTGGCAATTGTGGGTGGTATTGTCGGATGGTGGTTCCTCAACTACAAGATGAATATCCCCGATGGACGCATGTCGGCAGCCAATTGGGTGCTGGCATGCAGCATCATGACCTTTGCAATAGGACTGATAAGTGTGCCTTACAATGCCTCTATCATTTCCCATGAAAAGATGAGCGTATTTGCTTACATGAGCATTCTTGAGGCTATACTCAAGTTGGCCATCGTTTTTGCCTTGTATTGGTCGCCAATGGATAAACTCAAGACTTATGCAATCCTGTTGTTGTGTGTGGCAATAACCATCCGATACATTTATATCTTATATTGCCGAAAGCATTTCGCTGAATGTAAGTATCATTTTGTTCATGATGTGCCTCTTATAAAGGAGATGACAAAGTTTGCCGGATGGAACTTTTTCGGCAATAGCGCATGGATATTGAACACCCATGGAGTTAATATCCTCATTAACATCTTCTTTGGGGTTACGGTGAATGCTGCAAGGGGAATTGCCACTCAAGTTGAGGGCATAGTGACGCAGTTTGTTAATAATTTTATGACTGCGCTGAATCCCCAGATCACTAAGTCCTATGCGGCTGGAGACTTGAAGAATATGCATTTGCTTGTGTGCCGTGGCGCCAAGTTCTCTTTTTTCCTGATGATGTTTTTTGCGATTCCTTGTTGTTTGGAAACCAGAAAATTGTTGTCGTTGTGGCTGGGTATTGTACCTGATTATGCCGTGATATTTGTTAGACTGACTTTTTTGGCGGCAATGTTCACGGTGTTGGGGAATACGCTGGTCACAGCCCAGTTGGCCACAGGCAAGATTAAGAAATATCAAATAGTTATCACCTTGTGGGGCGTTTGGGTCTTTCCTCTGACATGGCTGGCGTTTGAACTGGGCGGAGATCCCATATGGTCCTACATCATCTTCTGCGCCATATATTGCATTTTGGTTTTCGTGCGTATATACCTGGTAAAAGATTTGATTCAATTGCCATGGATAAAATATGTCAAGGACGTTGTCTTGAGATGCATGGTTGTTTGTTTAGTGGCAATTGCTCCGCCACTGGTCGTTTGTCTTCTCATGCCGCCTTCTGTATTGAGGTGCGTGGTGGTCTGCCTGTTGAGTTTTGTATCCAGCGGCATCGTGGTTTATTGGTTGGGTATGCTGCCTATTGAACGCACCAGTTCGAAGCAAATGTTCAGAAAGTTCATTCGTGGGTAATGATGCGTTTATTCTAATCCGTCAAATCATAGAATTATGAGTTATATAAAGAGATTCCTTTCACGGGTTTTAGGAGTGAATGAAGCCGCCTATTATTCGATGAATAATAAGAAAAGTGCTGTCCTCATTAATGACGTTGACTTTGGCCACATTTTAGAGGGCAAACATGCCCTTATCACTGGTGGCACAAGTGGAATTGGGCTTGCTATTGCCAAAAAGATGATTGCTTGTGGTGCGACAGTGACTGTTATAGGTCGTGACCCAATAAAAGCGAAGAATGTTGCAGATGAACTTAAATGCGGCATTCTCATAATGGACTTGACTGATACAACGGCTATGATACAGGCTGTTAATGCTTTTCTTCAAGATAACAAGATAGACATCCTGGTCAATAGCGCTGGCGTATTGGACAAAGAGGGGTGGCTTGAGAAAACCCCTGAGAACTTTGACTTAGTGATGAACACCAATTTGAAGGCTGCTTATTTTATGTGTCAGACTGTCGCAAAACACATGATACAGCATGGTATTAATGGGCACATCCTCAACGTGAGTTCTTCATCCTCAATGAGACCGGCTTGGGGACCTTACCAGTTATCGAAGCGTGCCATGAACGGTATGACTCTGGGATTTGCTCAACGGTTAGCCCCACAAGGGATTACTGTTAATGGTTTGGCTCCAGGCGTAACGATGACGCCGATGGCTTCTTCCTTTGTTAAAGACACCGACAACTTGGCGTATTATAACCCCTTGCGCAGGGCCGAGACTCCTGAAGAAATAGCCAATTTGGCGGTGTTCTTGGCAAGTAATCTGGGCACCAGTATTGTTGGCGATACCGTAATGATTACTGGCGGCTCCGGTATTTTGAGCGATGAATATTAAACGATCAATGGCTTGATTATGGATAAATTCTATTCTGCAGAGCGCAATGTACAGATTCTGGTTGCATTGCTTAAAGCCCACGGCATTCGCTATGTGATTGCTTCGCCGGGTACAACGAACATCAATTTTGTCGCCAGTGTCCAGTTTGACCCTTATTTCAAGGTGTTCTCGTCGGTGGACGAGCGTTCGGCTGCTTATCTGGCATGCGGAATCGCGAGCGAGAGCGGTGAGCCTGTGGTGCTGACATGCACCGGAGCGACCGCTTCGAGAAACTATATCTCGGGATTGACCGAGGCTCATTACCGCAAATTGCCGATTCTTGCTGTCACTTCGACTCAGAATCCCATCAAGGTTGGGCATCTGGTGCCCCAGGTCATTGACCGCTCGTTACAGCAGGCCGACACTGTGGTTGAGAGCATCCTGCTCAATATGGTGCGTAGCAAGGACGAGGAATGGGATTGCGAAATCAAAGCCAACAAGGCGTTGCTTGCCCTGCGCCGTCATGGCGGCGGCCCGGTACATATCAACCTGGAGACTGCTTACAATCAGGATTTCTCGTTGCGTGAGTTGCCCCCAGTGCGAATGATTTCCCGCATCATGCCCCACGATGAATTCCCTGAGTTGCCCAAGGAGGGGAAGATTTGCGTCTATGTG
>JAEEGL012494907.1_pt1 | contig 21028 bp, 19 predicted proteins | sample 9134231 | NCBI WGS metagenome assembly JAEEGL01 (sample SAMN16246548, study PRJNA631951) | gut metagenome | biome: gut microbiome; feature: rumen; material: fiber-attached | host: Bos | place: Iran: Karaj | collected 2018-10 | reverse complement strand
TTCTTCATCAGAAATTTTCTCTTCTTCTTCGTCAGAGATTTCCTCTTCTTGTTCATCAGAAACTTTCTCTTCTTCTTCATCAGAAACTTCCTCTTCTTCTTCGTCAGAGATTTCCTCTTCTTCTTCATCAGAGATTTCCTCTTCTTGTTCATCAGAAACTTTCTCTTCTTCTTCATCAGAAACTTCCTCTTCTTCTTCGTCAGCAACTTTCTCTTCTTCTTCGTCAGAAACTTTTTCCTCAGAAGATTCTTCTTCGTTTTCATCTTCATTCTCTAAATCAAAAGGATCAAATATTTCATCTTCCTGATTGTTATCACTTTCATCAGAGATTTCTTTTTGTTCTTCTTCATCAGGGGCTTCTTCTTCATTTTCATCTTCTAATTCAAAAGGATCAAAGATTTTTTCTTTATTTTTATTATCATTTTCATCAGAATTTTCTTTATCAGAAACTTTATTATCGTGAAATTCTTCTTCGTTTTCATCTTCATCCTTTAATTCAAAAGGATCAAATATTTCATCCTTATTTTCATCATCATTTTCGTTGGAAACTTCCTTGTCAGATTCTTCTTCGTTTTCATTTTCGTCCTCTAAATCAAAAGGATCAAATATTTCATCTTCTTCATTGTTATTATTTTCGTTAGAAGTCCATTCGTCAGTGATTTTTTCATTGAAAGTTTCTTCTTCGTTTTTATTTTCATAATCGTTTTTAGTTTCAATATGTTCAACGTTGTCATTTGTATCTTCAATTTTTTCATTAATAATGTAATTATTTTCATCATTTTTAGTCTCATTGTTTGTATCACTATTGATGATTTTTCATTCTATATATTCGTTATCATTAGTTATAGTTTCAGAATTGTTTTTTGTATTTTTGACAAGTTCATCTAAATTTTCATTTGTTGAAAATCTTTCGCGAAATTTTTCGAATTCTTCCTGAGTGTTATGGCGAAAATCGAGAAAATCTTTAGAATTAGCATCAAGAGATCATCAAAAAAATGAACGCTTTTTAGCTTTTTCATTACTTTTATTTTTTTCTAGTCATGAATTCGTATTATCTGGCATAACTTGGACTAAGAATAAAAATTCTTACTATAATTATATGTAAAATCATTTGAAAAGTCAAAAAATATTGGACTTTTTTTATTCATTATGGATTAAATTGTTTAAAAGTGTAGAATTTTTTGTGAAAAAAGATTTGTAATTGAAAATGGAAAATATATACACGAATTGTCGTATTTTGAAACGGCGGATTTTATATGTTATGTTTTTAGGTTAAATGAGTGAAGGAATGATTATTAGCCAAACTAAACTTTTTGTTGGAGGGCTAAACTGGAAAATGAGAGGTAATGACCTCAGAGAAGAATTTTCACCTTATGGAGAAATCGTTTTTGCTAGAGTAAATCTAGATAGAGAAACTAAAAAAAGTAAGGGATTTGGATTCGTAGAATTTGCTAATGCAGAAGATGCAGCTAAAGCTAAAGCTGAAATGGACTGAAAAGAAGTTCGAGGAAGAGCTATTAAAGTAGATTTTGCAAAAGAGGATCCAACTAAGATGTATAATAAAGCTGAAAGAAGTGAAAGACCAGTAGCTAATGAAGAAAGTAAAGTTGAAACAGAAGTTGAAGCTTGAGTTGAAGAAACTGAAGAAGATGAAACAATGGTTGATGAAAATGCTTTCTAATAGATTATTAGATCCTTAAAAAAATAATTAAAATCCTGTGTTTGAGTGGCACAGGATTTTTTAAATAAAATATTATTTTAAAAAATTTGTGGGATAAGGTAGGTTATTTTTATTAAATTTTTTCTTTGAAAAGGTATAATTAATCTATATACTATAGTCAGATTTTATTTTATTATTTGTATAACTATGCAAATAGAAAATAATGTGGATTTGAAACCATATAATACTCTACAAATTCCTGTAACAGCAAAATATTTTGTGAAGATTGAAAAAGAGTCAGATGTGTACGAATTGATGAAATCTGATTTACGAAAAAATGAGAAACACTGTATTTTGAATGGATGATCGAATATCTTATTTACTAAGGATTTTGATGGAATTGTAGTGAAGATAGAAACTAAATGAAAAGCGATAATTGAATCAGAAGAAAATGGTGTTATGATTGAGGTGTTGGCAGGGGAGAATCGGTCAGATTTTGTTGAATGGACATGTGAAAATAATTATTATGGAATTGAAAATTTGATAGATATTCCTGGAAATGTAGGAACAGCTCCAGTTTCAAATATTTGAGCATATTGAACAGAAGTATCAAGTGTGATTTATGAAGTGGAATGAATAGATTTGAATACATGAGAAAAAAAATTTTTTAAAAAGTCTGAATGTGAATTTGGTTATAGAACTAGTATTTTTAAATATACTTTGAGAAATCAATTCTTGGTTATGAAGGTTAGGTTTTTACTTTCAGCTGTCGATGAAAATTATATACCAAATATTTGATATAAGGATATTCAGAATTATATATTAGAGCATTGAATAGATCCAAAGACTCCGAAAGAAATTGCAGGAATCGTACATGAGATTAGAGCAAATAAATTGCCAGACTGGCATGAAATTTGAACAGCATGAAGTTTTTTCTCAAATCCGATTATTTCACTTGATGAATGGACAGAATTGGAAAAATCTTTTCCAGATTTATCTCACCATGAATGTATGGACTTTGGGGAAAAGAAAATAAAACTTTCAGCATGACAGTTAATTGATCAGTGCGGATTGAAATGATGGAAAATCCCGAATTGAACGGCATGAACTTATCAGAAACATGCATTAATCTTGGTAAATGAATGATGAAATGCTGATGATGTACTGGAAGCAATGCATTATATCCAAGATTCAGTGGAGAGTAAGTTTGGTGTCCAGTTAGAGCCAGAAGTGGTGTTAGTTTAATAATTATAGTTAAGTGTTTGTGGAATGAAACAATAATTAATTATAAGTTTTTAACAAGTAAAAATGATTGAATTTTAAAAAAGTCACCTTTTTTTTGCAAAATTTTGATAAACGATTATAATTAATTGTATTTATTTTTTTATTAATTAAAATGGCTGGAGATACATTAGATAAAAAATCTCAAGAATGAAGAGAAAGAAAAAAAGATTTAATAAAAGTGCCAGAAGATTTGGTTTCCTTGAGAAAAGAGTTATTTAAACAAGAACTTGAAAAGTATAGGAAAGACCCTAAATTTGAAAGTGCTTGTAAAAAAATTTTTGGAAGGGTGATTAATATTTTGGTTAAAGATGAGTGGAAATCTTATGCCAAAATGGATGTTTCCCAAACTGTTAGGGATATAATAGGTAAATTCCCGGAATATTGAGCTAATATTGTCTTCGGGTTATGATTGCCTAATTGGGATGAAAAGTTTTCATTTTCTGATTTGTCAGATGAGGGAAAACTTAAATTTATATCCTTATATAAAGCATCTCAAAGAGTTTGAAAGAATAAAATTAATTTAATGGATGTATATAAAAGAGAATATGATATTTTAGTAAATCAACTTAGTGAAAAATTGAGTAATATGAATTTGAAAAATTTTCTTATTAGATTTCAAACAACGAAAGAAAGCTTAAAACAGAATTTTTGATTGACTGAAAGTGAGTGTAGAATTTTCTTGGAATTTGCTAATTTCTTAAAGAAGAATGAAAATATATTTAAGAATAATGTAGGGCAGGTACAGAAAGCATGAATCTGAGTAGGAATTGCGATTGGTGTTATTGGAACTTTAGCGCTTGAAGCTATTCTTTTTTGAGTTTGATATATCTGATATCAAAAACTTCAAGATTCGTTTCATTTTTTTGATTTAGAACCGTGAGTTGTTGATGTTGAGGAGGAAGAGGTAGAAATTACGAGTATTGAAGGTGCGGAAAGAATGATAGCGGTGGATATCTGATTTCATAAAAATAAAAAGTTTACAAGGGAACAGTTCTCTCAAGATGATATAAAAGGGACTACATGATTATTTGGTAGTGATCTTGAAAAAAGCGCCCTTAGATTCTGAAAAAGATTAATTAATGTAGCGCAGAGTAGAGATGTAATTTTAGATTTAAATTGAAAATTTGAGTTGCAATATGATTTTGCAAAAGAGCACTGAACAAAAGTTCATATAGATACAAAAACAGAAACTTTAGTAGTGGAAACAAAAACTCCAGAACTGAGATTTAGTGATGACCATGATTTGAAGAGAAAAGTAGACACGGAGCGAATTGCATTGGATAGTTTTGAAGAGGCAGAATATAAAGAGTTTAAAGATTGGATAGAAGGAATAAAAGGGGAAGTTAAAGAAAAGGAGGAGTATGATATGGCACTGAATATGTCTGCATTCAGATTATTAAAGCATTATCATGAGGCAGGTGAGATGTTTAGGGGTAAATATAAAGTTAACAATATAAGAATCCATTTTACGGATACATGAAATGAGATTGAATTGAATATGGATGATGTGTATAAATATTCTGGTATAGAATTTGGAATTATTGAACTGGGAAAAGACTAAAAAGAAATAATGAAAAATTTAGGATTATTCAAATCTGAGTGCATCAATAGGCTGCAATTCTGCAGCTTTTTTTGCAGGACCAATTCACGATACGATTCAGATTATGAATGTGAGTGTAGTCGCTAAAATTACTACATCCATTGTCATTGAAACATTGATTCATTCGATATGAAAACTGTTTACGAGTTGTATCGCTAGTCGAGCTAAAATTATAGCGATAATTCATCCAATTGCAGTTACAACTACAGATTCAATCAAAAATTGAGTGATAATATCTGCATTTAAAGCTCAGATTGCTTTTCTGATTCAGATTTCTCTAGTCCTTTCTGTAACTGAAACTAGCATAATATTCATAACTCAGATTCATCATACAAGTAATGAAATTGAACCAATGGCTGCCAGTAGATAAGTGAATATTCACATTGCTTTGTCAATGGCATCTCCAATTGCAGATAGAGAAGATACATTAAATCCAGCTAAATCAATATGACTAACATTATATTTCCTCATAAGAAAATATTTGATTTTGTTCATCCATTCGTCTACATCGTCGTCATATCATAGAATTATAGTTATACTTCATATTTTTGTTGAATTATCTACTTTCTGCTGATAAGTAGTAATTGGGATAAAAACCTGACTAAAAATACTTTCTTCGTCCAAAACTCAGATTATTCTAAATTTTCTATTATTGTAGTATATATATTCTCATATTGGATATACATCATCAAATAATTCATCTACAGCATTTTTATTAACTATGGCTACATCATCATTTTTTTCTATATTTCTTTGTGAGAATTTGTCTCAATAGTTCCAATCTAAACTCATTTTATCGATGTAGTCTATAGGTACTCATAAAAATTGTCACATAGCACTATCATCATCAGCATTTTTGACCATTCAAAGTGCAGAATTGCTATATGTTACTTTACCACTTAATTCTGGAAAATAGTACTGAATTTCATCGATTAAATCTGTAGTTAAGGTGACAGCTTTTACGTATCAATGAACATCATCATTAGTCCATTGTGTATATCATCAATTTGGGGTGATTGTAATATTATTTGTTATTAATGATGCCATCTGATCTTTTACTCATTGCTGTGCTCAAGTACCAAAAGACATCAAAAAAATTACAGAAAAAAGTCAGATTACAATTCATAATACACTCAAAAAAGATCTCATTTTATTTGAAATCAGATTTCATAATGCATCTTTGATGTATGTAGTAAAGTTCATTATTCGTAGTTAAAATGTTAAATTATTCTTCATCTCAGTGTAAGAATTGACCATCTTTCATTCTAATCATTTTTTTTGCAGCTTCTCAGATGTGGCGATCGTGTGTAATTAGTAAAACAGTTTTATGCTGTTGTTCATTTAATTTTTGAAATAATTCTAATATTTCTTGTCAAGTGACAGAATCTAGGGCTCCAGTAGGTTCATCGGCTAAAATTAGTGATGGATTGGAAACTAAAGCACGAGCAATACATACTCTTTGTTGTTGTCATCAGGAGAGTTGGTTTGGTAAAGCATTTAATCTATTTCATAGTCATACCATCTCTAGGGCAGCAGCACATCTTTCTTTCTTTTCCTTATTTGGTACTCACATATATGATAATGGAAGTGCAACCTGTTCTCGAGCAGGCATTCTCTTTAGTAAATTGTATCATTGAAAGACAAATCAGATTGTATTTCTACGAATCATAGACCATTCATCAGCGGTCATGGCTTCTACTTTTTCTCATCTGAGTAAATAGTCTCAAGTTGTGGGTTCATCGAGTAGTCATACGATATTCATAAGTGTAGATTTTCCGCATCCAGATGGTCCCATGATTGATATAAAAGCTCAATCATCAATCCAAAAATTTATTCATCTGAGAGCGTGTACAGCCTCGACTCAGTTTTCAGGATCATCTTGTCAGTAGGTTTTAGTAATATTTACTAATTCTATAAGGTGATTAGATTTTTCCTTTTTTTCGTTATTTATTGCATCATCTTTTTTATTTCAGAACATTATTATAATGTCTATAATTAAATTTTAAAAAATTACATTCATCAGAATCATCACATTCCACCTCATCATCTGTTTCTATTGCTTGTTCATCAGAAGCTTCACATATTTTGTCTTACATTTTCTCTAGCTGCATTACGGTCTCATAATTCTATGGAGGTAGACTCTGTAGATAGTCACATATTTACCATTCATTCTGTGGAGTAAAACATGGATTTAATAGTATCTCATGCTTTTAGTCAGCTTATTATTTCTGTATTTGTTTCATCAGATTCTCAAATTTCTACTGGATTTTCAATCCATTGTTCTCATTGCTTTAGCATTACCATGTTTTGTCAGGAAATCATAGTGATAGCTTGAGATGAAATGATTAAAACGTTTTCAACTTTGTTTAATATAATTTTTGCACTTCATCACATTCATGCTAAGATAGTTTCATCTGGATTGTTTTTTTGAAATGTAATCGTCATTGGGTATGTTGTGGTCATTGAATTTGTATTCGGAATTGTATTTATTTCGCTGATTTGTCCGTGATAAATCTCATTAGGGTAAGCATCTAAGTAAACATCAGCATTCATTCAGACTTTTAGTTGAATTATATCAATTTGTTCTACATCAAAAGTCATTTCAAGAATATCATTGCTTTCTACATATATGTATTTAGGATTTGAATTGCTTGATGCTGGATTTATTGAATCTCATACTTGTATATCCATTTCTGTAATTACTCAATCAAAATTTGCTGTTAATTCATAGTCATCGTATTTATCTCTGATGTTTCTCAGATTTCTTTGTAATTGATTTAATCTGTTTTGTGCTTGTTTGATTTGTGTTTCTTTTAGGCTTTCTCATCCAGCAATTTTATTTAAGTTTCTAAGTGCTGTATCAATATTGTCTTGTAATGCTGCTTTTTCTTTTTCTTGTTGAGCTTTGAGCACATCTACTTGAAGGTTTAATTTATCAAGATTTGTCTTAGCTTTATCTAGTTTTAGTTTAGTATCTTCAAGAGATGTATCATCATCTAAATCAGCAAGTGTGCTTACTTTTTGGGTATATAATTGAACATATTTTACTCATAGTGATTGTAAATCTGTACCGAATGTTTTAGCATCAGCTTCGATATCTATAAGAGTATAATCAGAACTTGTAAAACTAGCTCTAAACATATCATAATTTATTTCTCACCAACTTACAAATTGATTTCCTATAGATTTTACAGTAGAATAAACATCCAGAACTTCTTCTGTAGTTAAGTCGGGAATAGATTTTTCATTTAAGATGGTATATTGTTCTCTTAATGTTTCTAAGTCTTTGCTTAATTGTCTAAAAGCTCTTTCTGATTCAACTTTTAGTGTTAAATCATCGGCTCCGATGTCATCATTTCTTGCTACTTCATATTCATATTTATCTGTGATAAGAAGTTTTTTGTCATAATTATCTAGTACAGAATTGATATCGTTTATAATAGTTTTTAATTCTAAAACAGAAGTTTCTAAAGTCTGATTTCTTCTTCTGATTGTGCTAGATAGTGCTAGGTCAGCATTTGTGCTATCGCTTCAGCTTAATAATTCATTATAATCAGCTAGAGTGTCATCGTAAAGTTTCTGAGCATCTTTAATTTGTTGCTGAAGTGATTGCATAGCTAGGTCTTGATCTTGATCTATAGTTTCTTGTTGTAAAATCAATGCATCATAATTTGCTTTTTCTTGAATGTATTCCAAATCTAGATTTTTAGCATCTAATAGGTCTTGTAAATTTGCCTTTTGAGTGTCAATATCCCATTGAGCTTGAGCTATATTATTGTCCAAATCATCAGTGGATATTTTGGCTAAAACTTGTCATTTTTTTACTTTATCTCATACTTTTACATTTACTGCTGTTACTTTTCATTGTGTCATAAAAGTAAGTTTCTGAGAATCAGCAAATTGAGTTGTTCATTGCAAAGTTAGACTATTTTCTAATGTTCAAGTTTGAACGGTAGTTTCCATATCATAAAAAACTTTAGTTTTAGGAGTCTTGTCTATTCGAGGTTGCCATTTGTATAAAATATAAATGATTACTAATGCTATTACAGATAAAGCAATCCAATGTCTTTTGAAGAAATTTTCTTTTTTCATTGTGAATATGTTGTTTGTAAAATATTTTTTATCTTTTTTGAATTTGTTTATCTCTACCAATTTCGGTTACCCATTGTTTTAGAGATTTTAATCATTCCATTAATTCTTTTCACTGTTCACTTAAATAGTATTCAAATTTTGGTGTTTTGGTGATAAATCATTTATCTACTAATTCGTTAAGTCTTTTGGTTAGAATGCTAGTATTGATTTTGGGGATAGCTTTCATTATTCCAGAGAATGTATGAATGTCTGAATATATGGATATTAATATGAGTAGAACCCATTTTTTACCCATAATATTGCATAGTTCATAAAAATTTGAGTCATTCAACTTTTTATCAATTTCCTCTATCTGAGTCATATTTGATTTTACGTATAAAATTATCTAAAACGGATAATATACTATTTTTTTACTTTAAAAAGTAAAGTAAAAATAAAAATCAGAATCAAGTTTTATTAAAATTTACATATGTAGTTTAGAATTACTTAAAAAATTTATTGTTATTTTCTTCAAATTCTTTTTCTACTCATTTTCAATCACGTGTTTTTGCTAGTCAGGCTCTGCTAGTTTCTTTATAATCTACATTTAAACGTGCTCAGATTTCACGCATTGTAAGAACTACTTCATCTGGAGAAATAAAAGATTTTACACCACTTAAAGCCATTAATGCTGCACTAATTGCGTGAGATGAATATAGTCAATTACGTTTGATACAAGGAACTTCTACAAGTCAAGCAACAGGATCACATACCAATCAAAGACAATTTTTTATGGCTAATATAAATCATTCTACCATTTGTTCAACATCTCATCATTCCAAATATACTAATGCTGATGCAGCCATTCATGCAGCTGCTCAAACTTCGGCTTGGCAACCATAGTCTGCTCATGCAGTAGAAACATCATCAAATAATATCATTCCAAAAAATCCTGCAATCATTAATGACTCTAATATTCTGTCTTCTTTGACTTTTTTTAGCTCAAAATAAGCTTTGAGTACTCATGGTAAAATACCACATGAACCAGCAGTTGGACAGGCAATTATTCTACCAGATTTAGCATTTACTTCATTTACTGCTACTGCATAAGTTACAGCTTTACCATAAATATTATCAAATGTTTTATTTTTTTCACGATATTTATTGATTGTGTTTGAATCTTTTCATGATAGTTTCATCATTGAAAGTTGGTTGCTTTTGATTCATTCATCTACAGATTTTTGCATAATATGCCGGTAATTGCGCATTTTTTCATAAACATAATCTTTATCTGTGTTTTGTAGCTGCTTTTCAATATCCAAAATTAAATCTATTATTCAGATTTTTGATTTTTTTGTATATTCAATTAATTCTTCAAATGTCTGAAAAGGCATAATAGGGGAATTGTGTACAAAATTTTCATCATAAATCTTTTTAATTATCGGAAAATCTGAATTTTTATCATTTATTTTTTCTACTTTTCAATGGTTTCGAACTAAATCAATCTTACCTGTAATTGGAAAATCTAATTGTTCATCTATAATCCTTATTTCTACATTTCATGCTCAAATCGAAAATCATGTAATGATATGTTTTCCACTCGAAGTATTAAAAATAATCTCAGCAATGTTTGATTGTTTTTGATTTGAATATTTTAAATCATCTTCGTTAGTTCATTTTTGATATCCATCAAATTTTGCAGTTTGATTTCAGAATTTTATTCAATTTTTCTTCAAGTTATCAGGCTCTCCAGCTATGAGCATTTTCGGATCATCAGTATCGAATCCACATAATCATCCACCTAGAGCAAGAGGAGTTTTGTGTCAGATTCCAGTATCACGGAAGGATCAAATGAGATTGATTTTGATATCTTTGATTTTTTCTCCAGATTCAATCATCGCTAAAATTATATTTCTGGCAATTTGTCAGATTCTATTGGCTCATGCAGTATGAGAACTAGATGGTCATACCATAGCAGGTCAAACCATATCGAAAATGCTCATTGATTTGATATATAACTGTAGATAACGAACAAAATCATCCTTTATTGATGAAAGTTCTTCCTCATCTACGAGAGAGTTTATTTCAATAGATATTTCGTAATAAGTTTTGATTTTTTTATCAGCTTTTTGAATTTGCCATATTTCAATGAAATCTGAAGTTAATTTATGGCGTTGTAAAGTTTCAAATAAATTGGAAATCAGTGTATTGTGTGCGACATTTACACATTTAATATTGATTATGGTTTTTTTCGTTTTTTGGTCTACATTGTAATTTACATCCACATGTTTCTTTAGTGATTTGTTTCAGCTTAGAAAAATATCTTTGTATTCATCATTTTCTGGTATATTAAAATTATCTCAGTCTTTTTGTATATCTAGGTTTTCATAGAAACAAGTTAAAATGAAATTATTTTCCTTATTTGGAAATATCCTATACAAAAGGATATCATTTCTAATATCGGATACAACGTTCAGAATTTTATTTTTTAGCTTTTTTAGATTATAATTACAAATGAAATACTCTTCAGTGTCAGTTTTCTGACTTAGCACTTTTTGATTGTTCTCTGTACTGATAATCTTATTTATATAAATTTCATGCTCTTTAATTGCTTTTTTATTTGTTATATAGAAATAAATTTTTGGCATGAGTTTTTTTATATTTTGAAGCATTGTTGATAAGAAGTTATAAATTTATTCTTTCATAAGCTTTAATTTTTATAAATCAAGTGTTAATTTTAAGTAGAATTGATTTTATAAATTTATATAATCAATTATTTAAGATTAAGAATTTGAATGAAATTAGTAATTTGATTGGGAAATCCGTGACAATCATATAAGGCTACTCGCCACAATATTTGAGCAACGATGCTTGAAAGATTTTTGAGTTGGGAAAAAGTCTGAGAGCTAAAATTTGATAATAAATGGAAAGCTGAAATTTTGACTATAGATAAATTTGGTGATAAAGTAATATTTTGTGCACCTCAGACTTATATGAATGCAAGTTGAGAATCAGTATGACCACTTGCTAACTTTTACAAGATTAAACCTGAAGATATTTTGGTTTTGCATGATGAGATAGATTTTGTAGTTTGAAGAATAGCTATGAAAAAATGATGAAGCGCAGCCTGACATAATGGACTCAGAAGTATAATTTCTAAACTTTGAAGTAATGATTTTTGGCGTGTTAGAATTGGTGTAGGTAGACCTGCAACATCAAATATGGTTGCTGATTATGTGCTTTCTACATTTAAGCCAAATGAAAAGGATCTGATGGATGAAAAATTTGGAGAGATATCAGATTTTATTTTGAAATTTCTTGGCGTGTAATTGTTTAGTCTTTTATATAATTAGGAAAAGATGGATAAAACAATTGTAGTAGGTGTTTGTATAAAATCTGAATCTGATGAGATATTAATGGTTCAAGAGAATAAATGAGAGATTAAGGGATTGTTTAATATTCCTGCGTGAAGATTAAATTCTTCTGAATCAATATTTGAATGAGCAATTAGAGAAGCTAAAGAAGAAACTCGATATGATGTTAAACTGGATAGTGTTTTGTGTATTCAATATTTGGAAAATAAGAAATTATTAAAAATAATTTTTAATGCAACAATTATATCTGGAGCAGTTGATTTTGATGAAAATGAGATTATGGATGTTAAGTGGATTTCAATCGAAGAATTAGAGAAAATGACAGAAAAAGAATTACGTTCTTATGACTCTAATATTAATATTATTAATAATGCAAAAAACAATAAAGAATATCCTTTAAGTATGATAGAAAATCTTAAATAAAAGTAAAAAGGAATTGTTGGTAATCTATTACATAATTTAAGGTAATAATATTGATTTAGTCAGATTTTTATTTTTGTATAAATAGGTAATGAAACGGTGGAAAGAATGGACAAATTTTGAAAAGATACTGTTGTTTGGAAGTATGCTGACTATTGTTATAGTTGGAATAATATTTAAATCAGATTTATTAACATTATCTTGTTCTTTAATTTGGGCATTGACAGCTTTATTAATCGCTAAAGGTAATAATTTATGTCGATTATTTGGAATATTAGCTGATACATTGTATTCTATTCTTTCATTTAATAATCAATTTTATGGGGAGGTATTAGTGCACGTTATATTTTTGGTGATGGATATAATTTGAGTTATTAGTTGGATTCACCATAAAAATATTGAGACAAATTTTGTAAAAATAAATAACATAAAAAGAAAAGAGTGGATGATAGCTGCTTTTGTGTTTTTGTTCCTTTTGGTATGAACGTATTACTTGTTGAAATTCTTTAATACGAACGAACTTATTATATCTACAATATCGGTTGTACTTACTTTGTATGCTTTGTATTTTTTGGTTAGAAGGAGTAAATATAGTTTAGTATTTTATTTGTTTTGTGATATAACTCTTATATTATTGTGGGGAATATATGTATTTCAAGGTAATATAGAATTGGTGCCAATATTCCTTAATTCTATAATTCTTTTTATTAATGATTCATATGGTGTTTATAATTGGAGAAAAGTTGAGAAACTTCAAGAAGCGTGAGGAAACTAATTTTGTATTTTATTGTGAGTTGATTTAGATAGAAATAAAATTATTGTAATACTAATTAGTATTTAACTTTTCTTTTTAATTGTTGTGTAATGTGATGAGTGATAAATTAGAGATAATATTAGTAGATGAAAACGATAAAGAAATCTGATTAGGAGAAAAAATGGATGTACATAAAAAATGACTTTTACATAGGGCAATTTCTGTTTTGATTTTAAATCAAAAATGAGAGATGCTCTTGCAACAAAGAGCACTCAATAAATATCATTGTGGATGATTGTGGAGTAATGCAACTTGTACTCATCCTTTTCCAAATGAAAGTAATATTGATGCAGCTCATAGAAGATTACAGGAAGAAATGTGATTTGATACGGATTTAGAAGAGATTTTTGGATTTCATTACACAGCACATTTTGATAATTGATTGACTGAAAATGAGTACGACCACGTATTTTTGTGATATTATGATGGAGAGATGAGTTTGAATTCAGGTGAAGTGGCTGATTATAAATGGATTTGAATAGATGAACTAAAAAATGATATAGCAGAAAATCCTGAAAATTATACGCAGTGGTTTAAAAAAATTTTAGAAAAATTTTTTTCATTGGATTCCTAGAAACTTTTTGAGAAAAATATTATAAATTTTGGGTTATGGATTAAACAATAATATGAATGTTTATCCATTATTTTTGTTGAATTTTTTTCCTAAATATTCAATAAATAATACAATTCCGATTCACACAATAAAACAAATAATAGCTCATAAAATTTGATTACTTTCTCATGTGATAGTTTCATACTGGTTTGGCAATACGTTTCTTCATATTCATAAATCAGTATCCAAAGTTTCTTTCCATGGCCATATTTTATTTAAAGAACCTAGCATAAATCCAGTCAAAGAAGCTAGAGTTATCATTTTATAATTTTTGAATAACCAAGAAAGAATGTTTGAAAATAATATTAGTCAGATTATAGCTCATATTCAGAAAATACATATTGTAGAAACTTCCAAGTTCTTGATAGCTAACATTATAGTTTCATACATTCATAGTAATACGAGCATAAAACTACCAGAAATTCCAGGCAAAATCATTGCACAAATAGCAATAGCTCCACAAATAAAAGTCCACCACCAAGTAGAAGTGATTGAAAGTGGGGTATTGGTTGGGGCAGTTATAAAATAAGCTATAATTCAGAATATAATTAAGCAGAGAATAGTTTTCCAATTTCGTTTAACTTGTTTTCAGAGAAATACAGCAGAAATTAAGATTAAACCAACAAAAAATGACCAGATTAATATTGGATAATTTTGCATTCCGTTCGTTATTATGTTTGCAAAAAGCAGGATGCTAGTTCAAATTCAAAGGATTAAGCATAATAAAAAATTTCAGTCGATATTCTTCCAAAAAGTTTTCCATTTTCATGTGAAAAAAAATCTCAGATTTGGAATTATATTTTTTATAGCTTGTATTAGTCTTTCATATATTCCAGTAATTACTGCGATAGTTCCTCCACTTACTCATGGAATTACATCACATGCTCACATTAGTAAACCCTTTAGATATATCAGAATTTTATCTCGTATTTTGTTCATTTTTATCATTTAATTATAAAATTAACGATAAATACAATAACATAATCCTGAATAAAATCAATTGATTATAAAAATAATATATAAACTATTTGGATTTAGTACTATCCATAGTAATTGCTGTTCTTTTTGGAAATATCCTTATGTATTGTTTTTCCTGTTATGTCTGTTTTGATTGTATCAGTTAGATTTATATATGTGGGCTTTTACTATTTTCCTGACTTTTAGGTAGTCTTCTAATTTTTTTGGAGAATTATCAAGTTCCCCGTTAATTCTTGTATATGGATCTAGTACATACCATTGTCAGTTATCATCTTTAAAAGCAATCGCTCTATGACCATATCTAGATTTTGAATCTGTATAGATATCTGCAAAATTTCATGAATTAATATTTTTGAATATATCAATTTTTATTCAAGTCCATGATTGTTTAGGCTTCTTATTGATTTTATTTGCTGGAATCGTTTGAAGAGAATCTTTTCATGGGTTTCTTCATGCTATAAAAGCTGTCTCTCATGTTCCTAAAACTAATCCGAAGTTATATCAATTAAGACGTGCTGTTTTAGAACACCAAGTTACTCAAGTTCTGCTGTTTTTTTGAAAAGGTTTAGATTTAATATTTCTTATATTAGTTCAACAAAAGGTATGATTTGATGTTTCGATTGAGTCAGTGGTTACTTCCGTTCAAGTTTTAGAAGATGCTTTAGAAGATGCTTCAGTAGATGCTTCAGTAGATGTCTCAGTAGATGGCTTATCTTGCTTAGAAGTGTCAGGTCAACGTTTTAGTTCTTCTAAAAATTCTTTAAAATCTGCAAAATAAGGACAACAAAAAGGTATTGATAATCTGAGTTCTAGTAATTTATATTTAATTGATTCTTTAGGAGTTAATTTTTCGGTTTTCATTGCTAATTCAGCGTACGCTAGCATGGTTTCATTATTTTTTAACCATAATGATAGAAATCATTTTTCTGGTCCATTTTCTTGTCAAGATTCTGTTTCTTCTTTAAGTCATGTTAAGTCTTCTACGATACCTTTTGCAAGTTTCCAAAATCATTGAGGTTCATTGTTATTAATATATTCTTCTACTTTAGCTTTTTTTTCTGCGTCCATTGTCATTATGTGAAGTTTATTATGTAAATTATTTATTTAACATATCTTTTAATTCTACAAACTTTTCCTGCAAAGTAGGAGAGTCTGCTTTTTCGATTTCTTCTTGTAAAACTTTTGAAAGATTATTTATATCTTCATCATCAAATTCAGCTTTTCAGATTGTATAATCTTCAACAGTTTTGGGAACTTCAATTCATAAAGCTTCATCAAACTTTTTTAGAAACTCGAATTTTTCTTCAGATTTTTTTATTACATTACGACTAGAAATAATATCATCCAATCCATATTCATGCAAAGCCCAAATATCCAAAGTCTGAGCTGCAATATTTCTCGGAGCATTTTTATCCAAATTATAATCAGGAATTGGGTCTAACTTTGCATAATTAGCTTCAATTCAGATTTCTTTATCACGGTAAACTTGAGCAACTGCTGTAGTTAGTTTTCCAGACTCTGGAGTTAAACCACAGACTAAAATCAGCTTTTTACTTGTTGGAATATGGTCATCATTCCCAAATCAATCTTCACTTAATAAACGAGACATAGCAGTTTCATATGCTCTAACTTTGTATTTTTCCCAAACTCTGTATCATTGTTTTTGAAAGTATGTTTCAAAAGTAAAAATCAGATCGTACATATTCTCTACATCAATTCCATTAATTACGACATGTGGTTTAGTTCCATATTGGTTTTCAATCTTTTTCAGATATAGCACCAAAAAATCTTTGAATTCTTTCCCATCAGGCCACTGTTTATCTTCATCCAAAATATCTTCCGCTCTTACACAAAAGAAAATTTCCATTTCATATTTAAAATGGGAGAAAACTCTTTTCCATAAATCAGCAGGGAATCCGTTGATAATGCGAGAAAAAGCTGATTGGTCTATACAGTTTCCAACCACTTCCAAATATAATTTATTTACATTTGAGAGCTTATCCTCAATCTCTTTGATTACTTGATTTTGATATTCCGAAACATTAAATCACATTTTTTTGTTTTTGTAAGAATAAAAATTCCTTTATTCAAGTATACTCGAAAACACTCTTTTTGTCAAAAAAATGGGGAGATTTTATATTGCTATTTTGGGGTTTTATGTATAAAATTATGATTTAATATAAAAAAAGAGAGAAATCTGAAATTTCTCCCTTAATTTCACTTCAGTTTGTTGTGCTTTTTTTATTGAAGAAACTATTACATTATTTATAAATTTCAAATAGAAGTATCTGGTATAGAATAACATTAATCAGTTTTTCACAAATCATCAAAATATATTTCAATTTGATCAACCATTTTATTTGTCAATGAAGAGGATGGTTCATGTCAAAGCAACTCAGTTGCATATCATCTTGATAAAGCAGCAGCAACAGTTCAAGGGCAACATCTCATATTTTTTTCTTTCTCTTCCTTAATCTCCACTAAAAAATCTTTCAAAACTTGTTTCATATTATTTGTTGATTCACAGTCAAAATTAGGCAGCTTTGACTCTATATCTTTATGTTTAAAAATTTTATCAAGCAACTTTATTAGTTTGTTATCTATTAACTCTTCATTTTTATCTATTTTTAGTTCTTTAGTACAATCCAGAACAACTTCAGTAATTACTTTTGTTTTTGAAAGAACCTCATCATTTAATTTGTTTATTTTATCTTTGTATAAATAATTTAAATACGCTTTAGCTTTTTCCTTTTTATAACAATCGTATGAATAAACAAATCTTGCTATTATAACAATTGAACAAAGTATTATTACTATTGTCATTCTTTAAAATAAGAAGTATAAATAAATAACTTATAATAATATAGTTAATTAATTCAAATTAAATGATATTTGATTGAAATCAATAAATATATATGTAACTTATTAGTAATTTATTAAGAATAATCTAAATGAAAGAACTTAAGAGTACAATACTATGGTTAGTTGTGTTGTGAATTGTATGATATCTTTTTATATTGATTTTAAAATGATATTTTTGAAGAACAAATACTAAAAATACTATATATACTCAACCAAATCTTAATACATATGATTCACAATTGAAACAGCAATACAAAGATGAACTTAATGATTTTTTAATTAATAATAATCTATGATTCGAAGAAAAAGTTGAATACTGTAAAGAGTTAGAAGATGTGTCATATGAAATTTGATACGATCATTTAAAAATATATGATTGATGCTTATATACTCTCTTAAGTTGATGATTAAATCCATATGATGAAAAAATTTGTTGATCTATGAAATGATGAGTTTTTCAAGATATTCCAATACCATGAGCAGAAGAAAAAATAATTGTCTCTTATAAGGACAAATGCTATAGTGATATAGCTATTTACAAATGAGATATTAGTAAATGTAAGAATCAATGAAGATGATGTTTATTATATTCTGTTGAGAAATTATTAGATAATGAGTGAGATATAGATTGTGGTTTGCTTGATGAAAACAATAAAAGGATATGTGAGACATATAAGTTTAACATAAAATACAGTTATTTATTGACAAATTATATGCAAAAAGAAGTTTCTGATCCTGAATTGCTATTAGAACTCAAAAATATTGCATCAGAAGGGTTAAATAAATTTTGAACAATTGAAAATTTATGTAATTCATTTAGTAAAGATCTACCTAAAATATATCCTGAAAATAATCTTTGAGAAAATAAATTGTATAACAGATGTATCCATATATACATGGAAAATCAAAATCAATACAACATAGAAACATGTAAAAAATTGAAATATTCAATATTAGAAGATTTTGGTGAATTCTCTATAACTGAAAAAGATTCTTGTATTTCAGAAAATATTATCGACAATTCAAAAAACATTAAAGATTGTCAATACGCAGACAACAACACAATATGTGTTTGAATTGTAGCATACGTTTTATGAGATGATTCAAATTGTGAAAGCTTATCATCAAACGTTAATAAACAATTATGTTATAAAGCGTCATGAAAGGAAATGCCAAGATCACTATCAATTTCAAGGAAAAATTGTCGTATTAAGTGAAATATTTCTTTCAATTGATGAGAAAAAATATATCATTTACCTTGATGTGAAAATTATAATGACACAGTAATAAATACTAGTTATTGAGAAAGACGATTTTGTACTGAAGAAGAAGCAATGGCAGCAGGTCGAAGAAAAGCAAGAAATTGTTACTAATTTATAATATATATCATGTAAAATGAAGAAATGTCCATATTGTGCTGAGAAAGTTCAAAATAATGCGAAAAAATGTAAACATTGTTGAGAACGATTTAAAGAAGATGATTTTCCGAAGACAAATAACAACAAATTAACCCCGAATCCAATTATAAGATTCTGTAGGTATACTGTTTTCATAATTGCCTGTGTATTATTTTCATACCTTACATTTATCTTGGTTTGACTACTTCTTACTTTGTTTTGAATGTTAGACACTGTATGGCTTATTGTATGAATCGCTCTCTTTTTTTGATTATTTGTGTGAATATGGTGATTTTTGATTAATGGATTATCATTTGTTCTTAGTAAAATGTTTTTATTGCCAACGAATAAAAAACTTTGACGTACATTTTTCAGGATTATATATATTTTAGCAACCTTAGATAAATTATTAGGTTTACGAATATATCAAACACGATATAGTACTGCATATAAAGTAATATTTACTTTAATTATAATTTTCTTCTGTTTATGATTCACTCTTGATTTAGAAAATATAAGCGAAAACAATTATTAATATGTTTTACTTATCATAAATAATATTGTTTCTGAAAAACTAATCTATTACTGGTATCGTATCACATCTACAGTTAGCACTCAATATCTGTGCGATTGATTTTCTTCAACAAATTATTTCTCGTCTCTTCTCATACTATAGAAAATAATCCATCAGTAGTAGAACTAAACTCAATTTGGTCCAATTTTATATCAATTCATCTCATCAGATTTTTTTCAAATTTTAGTCAAACTAACATAGAAATATAAGTCGGAACATTATTCCTTTTTAAATCTGCATCATAGAAGTAATTAAATTCACTTCAAGTGGCACGTTTTCACCATCATTGGTCGAAAAGAAAGTTTCCCAATGAGTAGAAAATGTATTTTCCATTATATATTTCAAATTCTCATGGAATATGTGAGTGACCTCACAAAATTAAATCAGCTCAAGAATCTACCAAATTATGTGCTAAATTTCTTTGCCAATTATTCGGAGAAAAACGGTATTCTGCTCATCGATGGAGTGAAATAATTTTTACATCACAATTCATATCTTTCATTTTTTGAATATCAGATTTAATTTCTTGTTCATTTATTCAGTTTCGATAAACTAATCCACCACGAATTCTTCCATAACTTCCATCATATGAATAAGCTCAAAGACAAAATTTGATATCATTATTATCCCACGTAAAAACTTCTCTACTTTCTTCCTTTGTTAGTCCTGCTCAAACATAGCCAATATTATGTTCATCGAGTAAATCTTTAGTAATCGTTAATCATTGATATCATCAATTAATAAAATGGTTATTTGGTAAGGCTAAAAGTAATGGTTTATCCTGGCGATACTGAAGCAATGTTTCAATATTTTTTGGATTAGAACGAAAATCGAATCCTCATTTTTGAATATCATGGTCGGGTTCACAAAATAGACTTTCTAAATTTAGAAAAAGCAGACAGTTATCAGATTTACAGTTTTCAAACTCATTTAGTGGATTGTAATTTCATTCCTTGAAAATGCGGTCGTATCACTGATTTTTTGCAAAGAATCAAATATTCCTACTCAGCATTATATCTCCTCAGGCAACAATATATGTTGGAGTAGAGTAAAAAGATAGTTTAATATTTTTCAAAGATTCTCATGTACAAATTATTTCCTCATTTTTTAGGCAAGGTAATTCATCTTCTTGAGATTGTTGCTGGGTTTTAGTATATGACAAAAATAAGTTTCTCATTCATTCTGCAAAACTATCAATGAATCGTACTGCAATCGAGCAAATCAACAGTATAAAAGCACAAAAAATTAGACTATTCCTTTTGAATAAATATTCAGAACTTGGTTCTAGTCAGCGAACTTTTGAAATTTTGAAGTCTGATTTTTTTTTGCTTGTGATTTATTTTTCCAAATTAAAAATTTTGGTTGTTTTTTTTTTTAAATT
>JAEEGL011696097.1_pt1 | contig 21028 bp, 16 predicted proteins | sample 9134231 | NCBI WGS metagenome assembly JAEEGL01 (sample SAMN16246548, study PRJNA631951) | gut metagenome | biome: gut microbiome; feature: rumen; material: fiber-attached | host: Bos | place: Iran: Karaj | collected 2018-10 | reverse complement strand
GGAATTGCAAGTCCTTCTTTATCAAATACTTGTGTCATCCCAAGTTTTTCGCCTATTACTCCCAGTGTCATATTTCACCTTTCCTTTGTGAGCGCTACGTTTCTCTACTTGCCTCGTAGATCACATTCAATTTATAAGGAGTTTCCTATATTAAATTGTATGTGCTTGTTAAATCTTTCTATAACTTAACTTCGATATCTACTCCGGCAGGCAAATCCATTCTTGAAATTTCTTCTGTTGTTTGTTGTGTCGGATCATAAATATCTATGATTCTTTTGTGTATTCTCATCTCAAAATGTTCTCTTGATTTCTTATCTACGTGAGGTGAACGTAATACACAATATAAACGACGTTTTGTAGGTAACGGAACAGGTCCTGCAACTCTTGCATCTGTTCTTTTAACTACTTCTACAATTTTACTTGCAGATAAGTCGATTAGTTTATGATCGTATGCTTTCAAACAAACTCTGATTCTTTGTTGCTTGCTTTCGTTCATTTCTACTTCCTTTTGTCTGATTGACCTGCTAATTTTCTTTTCATATATCTAAAATACTGCAGCTTTTTTATTCATATAACAGGAGTTTTCACTCCCTCTATGCCCAGCTCGCCATTCCTAAATACATAAAAATGCTACTTAGCATTATAAGTCTATGTTAAACATAATCCGTCGTCAACTAGTAATTTTTTATTTTTTAAATTTTTCTTAATATTTCTTTATTTTTATGTAAATTACTTGACTTTTCCTAAACAACCCGATGTATTTATGGTTTTTTAGTTCAATCCTTGTGTATTGTAGCAATATGCAAAATATTTTTTGAAATTCTCAGGCTGTAATCTGTGTGCCGCATGATCTAAATTACCATGAGGCATAGTTTTCATATTTGCTTTTAACAAAAGTGTATTAATTTCATTCATGTACAATGAATTATTTATCTGCGGATACGGTCTTGCATTTATTGAATATTGATAATGCTCTGCAAGTTTATTCAAAATATCAGATTGCGGAGCATGTTTTGTTATAAGATTTACAGCTTCTTTTGCCGTTCTGAACATCTGTGCATAATATTGTTCTAATACCGTTCCTGACGGATAAAAATGTCTGCAAAACTGATTTGAAGGAAGAGCATTATTTTCTATACCCGGTAAATAAACTTTTTGTATAGTACCTGAGTTATGGTTAAACTTATCACCAAAATGTTTTGCAATCTTTGTCACTTTTTCTGCTTCTTCAGTATATGCATTTGACAATATACCATCTTCTGTTCTTGTTAAATAAGGGTTCATTCTGAACGGCATTCCATGTTTTTTATACCAAAAACTTATTCCGTCCATACCGCAATATGCAATTTTATGAGATTCATTCATTACCCTTTTATAATTTTCTAAATTGCTTGTATATTCACCCGATTCAATTGTTTTATTTAAATAGCTGCGAGTTTCTTTTGAAGTTTGAAGATAAGTTTTATCTATAGGTCTGCCTTGATTTCCTGCATATCTTACAAATTCATCAGGGTTTGTTCTTTTATGAGATATTTGTGTTCCGTTTGTTGAAATATCGCAAACTATAAAACCATTGTCAAATTTTCTTAAAGTTAAATGTTTGCCCGATACGAACTGAAGATTTGAAGGAACTGCTATATTCCCTGCTCTGCCGACAACTACAACATCTTGGGGTTTGAGCGCTTTGGCAATGTTTTGTATTTCAGGAGATTGCAAATCAAGTTCATATTGACCGCCGAGAGTTAATACATCAGTATTTGAAACATATACAGGATTATTTTTAGGGAGCATTACACCGTTTTTGACAGATGTATAGTTTGCCACATTCGGCGGTAACACCAATGCAGCTTGATTTTTTTGAGCGACAGCCTTTTTCCCTCCGGTTGGTATGGATACTAACCCCATTATTACGTCTATTACATTTGCTTTTTTAGGATTTGGCTGCTGCGTTCTTCTTTCAAAAGTATCTTGAACAGGCATAGGATTCATTTGACGCGGGCTGCCGGCTCTTCTGCGTCTTACGGGAGAAGTTTGTATAGGATAACTTGTTATTTCTGTCGTATTAAAAAAATCCATACCTGATTTACCTTTGTTTCCAATAAATAAACTGAATATTTCAAATTGACAGTTTTATTCCCATTTTTAATAAATAGTTACAAATTTATTTATTGCGGTTCAAGGTATCAGGCACTGCCTGACGCAAGTTTTTTAAAACCTATTTAATTCCGATGAATTTTTTTAAATCAACCTTATTTATAACTTCAATTCTGTTTTGGTTATGTACGAAAATTATGCATGAAATAAGCGGTTTAAACATTTCAAAATCTTCGTAAGACAATTTATTGTTTAAATCTGCCATATTATCGGCAAAAAATTCCGTTATAATAACTTTATTTTTAAATACAAGCGAACCGAAATAATCAAGTGCCGTTTTGGTTGTTATACCTTCAACATATATTATATCAGGTGATTGAAACTCAATAAATCTCATTGCTTTATCCAAATTAAATCCGATATTTTCGTTTAATTCGCATTGATTTATATTATCCAATTTATATTTTGATATTGATTCAATGGTCATAATGTTCTTATTAGAGTTTGCAATATCTGATAAAACGGAATAAATAATATGTGTTTTCCCTGCAAAGGATGCACCGCAAACGAGAATAATTCCAGGATTATCAAATTCCGATTTAACAGCTTCAATTTGCATATCATTAAAACCGATTTCTTTTAAGGATTTCGGCGGTTTATATATTTTTAATGATATTCTTTCTCCGTTAATTGTCGGAAATGCCGATACACTTGCGGTTAACAAAATATCTTCCACCTTAAAAATAAGCTTTCCTAATTGCGGAAGTTCGCATACGTTGGCATCTAAAGCCGATAATGTTTTTAATTTGGAAACAAACGGAACAACCAGAACAGACGGGATTTGCCCTGTATTTATAATTTCAGAACCCTGTCTAAAATTAACGGTTAGTCCGTTTGAAACATTTTCAAAGAAAAGTTCGTGCACATTATTCAATATCGCCTGTTTTAAAATAGCACGTATAAGTATTTGTATATGTTCGTCAGACAGAACATCGTTATGTAATTCTTCTTGCCAGTCAAATTTGGCTTTTGTATCATCCATATTGATTTGACCGACTGAGCTATCACTTTGATAATATTCTTCTATCTTTTTTAATACAAGTGATTCGGCAGAAACAACAGGCTCAATATCACAGCCTGTTTTTTCAACAATTTTATCGATAGCAAATAAATCAAGCGGGTCAGCCATCGCAACAGTTAAAACATTTTCTATTTTAAAAAGGGGAATAATTTTGTATTTCTGAGCATCATTTAAACTTATATACGAAAGGCATTTTGTATCAAGGGTGTAGTCTTTTAAGTCAACATAAGGAATATGAAGTTTGTTTTCCAAAAACTTCAGTAAGTCTTCTTCGCTTATTAAATTTGATTTAATGAGTATTTGTCCGATATTAACATTCTGAGAAATAGCAAGTTCATGTGCTTTTTCAATATCTTCAAAGCTTACAAGTCCGTCACGAACCAAGTCATATTTTAATTTTTCAAGAGTCTTATTTGTTACAACTTCCATTTACAACTAACCTAAATATGTTTTTACTTTCTCTACAACATAATCCACCTTAAATGGTTTTGTAATATATTCATCAGCACCTGTTTCTTCACCGATTACCTTATCTTCTTCCTGAGAACGTGCGGTTATCATTAAAATAGGTATATCTTTATATTTAGCATCATATTTAAGAAGTCTGCATATCTTATAACCGTTGATTTTAGGCATCATAACATCCAGTATTATCAAATCGGGTTTTTCTTCTTTTGCAAGTTTTAAACCTTCTTCCCCGTCAAATGCCGTAATGCATTTGTAGCCTTGAGCTTCAAGCACGAACTGCAAAATTTCAATTATGTCAGCTTCATCATCAACTATTAGAATTTTCTTCATTCATATCCCCTTTTGTAAATGAATTGAGTTTATTAATTAAATCTTCTTTTTCTTCACCGTCTTGCGGATAAAGTGCGGATGAATATAATATATCACACTCTTGATAATCTGCCGAGTTTGTTTTAATAAATGTTTGAAGTCTTCTGACTTCAAAATCAAACCCGAATGAATCCATATCAACTGCATATGAGTAATAATAACGTCTTTCGTTTGTTTCTTCCGCAAATTCTTTAAAAATTGTTGTTTTACGTATTAGTTCTTCCGTTAATATTTTCTTAATAAAAGATTTTCCTTCAACTATTTTTTCGGATAAAGAAATCAGAGCAATATTCATATGCTCCAGTTTTGCTTTTTGCATATCCTGCTCTAGAGAAAGGTAAAAAATTTCTTTATCATTCATTATCGGAACAGCCAAATAGAATGTTGTTCCCTTGTTCAATTCACTATCCAGCCATATAAAACCCTTATGTGTACTCATTATACGCTTTGCGATATTAAGACCCAAACCGGAACCGCCAACTTTTCTGCTTAGTGAGTTTTCAATCTGCTTAAATTGTTCAAATACTTTATTCCAGTTCTCTTTTGCAATTCCTATACCGTTGTCTTTGACGGAAATTTGCACATATTCTTTACTTAAATTATCCGGCAGCGACTCAAAAAATTTGTTATTTCTGAGGTCATCGGCAGATATTTTGGACGTTGTAACGTCAATTACTCCGTTTTCTTGCGTAAATTTAATGGCATTGGATACGAGGTTTGTAATAACCTGTTCCATTCTTTGGGGATCTATATAAACCATGTCTAAAGAGTTATCAAGATTTAGATTAATGGCAATTTTTTGTTCTTTTGCAAAACTTTCAAGCGTGTTTTTAACATGCTCTACCGGAAGATTAATATTTGTATGTTCAAAGCGGAATTCCATTTTACCTGCTTCAATTTTTGAAAGATCAAGCAGGTCTTTAATTATCGCAGAAAGTCTGGTTACATTACTTTTTGCAATATTAAGAAATTTTCCCATTGCTTCATTAACATCACCCGTCATACCTTTAAGAATGATATCGATAGAGCTGTTGATAGAGGTTAAAGGCGTTTTCAGTTCGTGTGAAACAATTGATATAAATTCGGATTTAAGTCTTTCAAGTTTTTCAAGTTTTTCGTTTGTATCCTTTAATTCTTCGTATAGAATTGCACTTTCAAGCGGAAGTGATACCTGTTTAACAAGGGTAGTAAAGCATTTTGTATCATCCTGTGCGAAGTCGGACTCTCTAAAGACTTCAATAATACCGTAAAATTTGTTTTTAATATTTATCGGCGCAAAAAGATTATCATAATTAAATACATTTAAATCGTATTCACCGTACTGGTCTTTGCTGTATTTTATAACCTCAATATCTTCTATAGAAGGATTTATTGAAAAAAGGTTTTTGTAATTAAGTAAGGCTCTCAACTTTATTGCATTTTCCAAACGATGAGATATAGGGAAAAGAGATTTTATGATAAGTTTAATATCATTAACATCGTTGTTTAAAATAAGAGCATAACCTAAAGACAGCGATAAACTTTGATCTAAACCGTCGGTCATAATTTCTATAAGTTTTGTTTTATCTAATGAACCTGCCAGTTGAGTGCTTGTTGTGTATAAAACATTAAGCTGATAAAGACTCTTTGCCAAGTCATTGTTATTTTTAGAAAGTACCCTAAATGTATCTCTCAGCTGAATATTAGAATATACGGAAGCTAAAAATAAATTTTTATCCAGCGGTCTTGTGATGTATGAATTTGTATATTTCAAAAGGTCATAATTTATATTATTTTCAGGCAATAAAATTATTGAACGAATATCTTTTGTCTGAAGGGACAATTTCAGTTTTCGTATAATTGCAATAATATCAATATTTTTGACATCAAAATCAAAAATAACCAAATCAATATTTCCGTTCTGAATATTAAGCTCGGCTTCTTCTTCGCTTTTAACACAAATAAGCTCATAAGATTCCGACTGAAGCATTTTTTCGGCTTCAAATACGGTTTTATTATTATCGGAAACTAAAAGAATTTTTGCCATTATAAACCTAACCTTACTAACATTTTAACAGTAAATAATTAAGAGGCTATAATTACACAATTCTTAATTTGGGGAAATTAATAAAAAAAGAGAAATCAAAGAAAACCCATGCAAACAGAGCCATATACATGTAAACATTTGTTAAAACATGATTAAAATAAGCAATTCCGTCGAAAAAAAATACTTTATATACATGCGAGGATTCAATTAAGGTTAGTTTAAGTTGAGAATTTAATTGAATCTAAAATAAAAAGACACAAAGTTTATATTTTATATTCACACTTACCTTACTTACTACCTTTACTAACACACGAGGAAATTGAAAAAGATTTCGGAGGAACCCTAAAAAGTTCCTTTTTTTTTGCAAAAAATTCGGCAAGGTAAAGAAAATAACAGTAACTGTCATTAAAGCATAATAAACAGTATTTTACATAATGAATTTTTTATAAAACCATCTTATTGAAACTTTAAAAGAACAGATAATAATATTTCCTTTAAGGATTTGCGTATTTTTTTAGTATATTTGCGAGAGAACATCTTAAGTATAATTCCGAAAACTAAAAGTTCCAGAACTGAAATTATAATTCCTTTATACTTCAAGTCTTTATTTGGATGATCTTCAAAAGTATTTGGTAAGTTATATTTATTTACACCCAATAATTTGTTATACAAAGTGTATATTAAATCTTCCGATTCTGACATATAAAGTGCTCTTATAAGATTATCATTCGAAAACGATATGAGTTTTATTAATTTTATAAAAGGAAACGGCTCATTATCTATTAGTGAGTTTGGATTATCATATCCTGTAAAATCAGAACATGTTTTTATTAATTTGTTTCTAATATCAAGATGATTATTCGGATTCGGAGGAAGATTTTCAAAATCGAATTTTCGTATCTCATTAATATAGTCTTCAGAATCAATATCTATACTGTTAAAGAATTTTTCATAACCCGTGTATCTTGATTTGTCGGCAACAATAGAAGAGTCTTTACTTTTAAGCCATAAAACAGGTGTTTCCATTGCTAAAGACGGCATAATTACATGGAAACGTGGTGATATAACCAAATATGCATCGTGATATGCTCTGAGCATCAGTTTCGCAAGTTCCATTCTCTTTTCTGCTGATATTGTTGGCAGCAAATTCCTTGTAAGATCATATACCGGACGGGCTGTTTGTTGTTCTATTTCTTGCACAATATGTTTTGGAACGTCCACACACAAAATATACTCTTGTCTTGGAATTTCATAATTTCGTTGAAGTGTTAAGGATAAACATCCTGAAAAATAAGCCGGAATATCAACTTGTTTAAGCCAATTATATGTTCCCATATCTCTGCATCCGACAGGCCCATGCTTTATTAAAAATTCTCTGAACTCACCTTGACTATATTGCTCTCTCAAGGGTTTCCTGAAATACATTGAAATTAATAGCGGATCTATATATTCTTCATTTGGGATAAAATTTTCAGGATGCCACATCCACCAAGCATTCATGATTAGTTTTGTTTTCTTACCTTTTTGGGGAACAAAATTTTTAAGATCTTCTCTTTTGGGATATTCATCTACATGTGGCATAAATCTCATAGCCGCCACACTTTGTATTTCATCTCCAATATTTACCGAATTGTAACCTAATACACCATATGAAATTTTTTCATTGTCTTTCATATTAAATTCCATATTTCCTAATTCATGTTATAGATTATATAACAAATACATTTTACAAATGATATAAATCCTCAGTTATAGGTTAAATTAAAACCCGATACAATATTATATCTTAGGTTTTAAGAGAATACAAACACTGCCTGACTACAAGCTCTTTATTAAACAATTTTTAATTTATGTAATTAATTTATTTTCATGTTAATATATCTCTGTTACTTGAGGCGGTTAATAAAGATTTTTATATGGCTGAAGAAAAATTCTTACAAAAAATTTTTTCTATTACGAATACCGATAGCCATAAGGTTATTCAAATTTTTGGTTGTTCTATTAAAATCAACCGCAAAATCTTTTTTGATATGCAATATAAGCACCTGCCCGTAGAGAAGAAAATCGTATTTTCTAATTTTGCAGGAAACGGTTTTGGCTGCAATCCCAAATATATTGCTCTGGAAATTTTAAAAAGAAAACTGCCATATAAGCTTGTATGGCTGCTTCATCATCCTAATGAAAGAAAAAAGAATAATATACCGGACAGTATTCAAGTTGTAAGAGCAAGTTCATCAAAAGCATTAAAAGAATTAGCCACATCTAAAATTTGGTTAACCAATGTACGCCTTATAAAATACTTTAAAAAAGGTCTTACAAAAAAAGAAAATCAAGTCTTTATTCAAACATGGCACGGTTCTTTAGGAATTAAAAAAATTGACGGCGATGCAAATCCTAAATTTTGGGCGAATTCAACTTGGAACGGGTTTGAAGAAATTGACTCAAAATCTACGGATTATATATTGTCCAACAGTACTTTTGAAAACAATGTATTTAAAAGTGCTTTTTGGGGAAGAGGAGAACTTAAAGAATTCGGTCATCCAAGAAATGATATCTTCTTTTTGCCTCAAGACGAAATCAACAAAATAAAAGATAGTGTATACAAATTACTGAACATATCAGCAGATAAAAAAACCGTTATTTATGCACCTTCTTACAGAGATGATTATGCTATTGATTCTTATAATATAGACTACGAAAATCTAAAAAAGGCATTGGAAAATAAATTTGGCGGAGAATGGGTAATACTGGTTAAATTCCATCCCAGAATTCTTGAAGATGCATTCAAATTGCTTCCCGACAATGATTACATTAAAAATGTCACTTCATATTCTGATATACAGGAACTTATGGTTAGTGCGGATATGCTTATTACAGACTATTCAAGCTGTATATTCGATTTTATGCTCAGCAGAAAACCCGGGTTCATTTATGCACCGGATATGAAAAGTTATGATCAGGACAGGGGTTTTTATTATCCTTTAACGTCGACCCCGTTCCCGGTTGCAGAGAATAACGAACAATTACAAAACAATATTAATTCTTTTAACTATGACTTATATAAAACTCAGGTTGAAAGTTTCTTAAAGGACAAAGGCTGCATAGAAGACGGTAAAGCTTCCGAAAGAGTAGTCGATTTAATTGAACAAATCATGGATGGTGAAAATGAAAACAACAAATAATATTGCCATAATATTTGCAGGCGGTACCGGTCAGAGAATGTCTAACGGTGAGAATTCTTTGCCTAAACAGTTTCTGAAGATTAATGATAAACCTATTATTATTCATACTTTAGAACTTTTCCAAGACCACGATGAAATAGACAAAATATATATTGCAATCCATCCCGATTATTTTGATTATATGAATGAACTTGTTAAACACTATTACATAACTAAAACCGCAGGTATTGTAAACGGAGGCGCAACAGGTCAGGAGTCAATTTATAATGCACTTAAGCTTGCGCAAGCGCAAAATGATGAGAATTCTCTTGTTCTCGTTCACGACGGAGTACGCCCAAACATCACAAAACAAGTTATTTCAGACAACATAAAATGCGCAAAAGAAAAAGGTAATGCAATTACATGTACACCCTGTTATGAAACAATCTTAATAACAACGAATCATCAAAACCCTGAGCATGTACCATACAGAAAAGATACTTTTGCGGCTCAGGCTCCGCAAACTTTTCATCTTGGTGAAATAATTGAGGCTCACGAAATAACAAGAAAAACAAATCCGAATTATGAAAATATTGTTGATTCTTGTACTCTGTTTAAAACATTAGATAAAAAAACACATATGATTAGAGGTAACAGAGGCAACATAAAAATCACAACCATTGAAGATTTATACATCTTAAGAGCATTAATTCGTTACAAAGAAGATATTGACGCATTTGGACTTACAAGAAATGAGTAATATGACTAAAATACTTGAAGAAGATATAAAAAATATTACAGAACAATTTGATATGTCTGTTTTTGACAACAAAACAGTTCTTATAACAGGTGCAACCGGACTTATTGGAAGCATTTGCGCTAAAAGTTTATTGACTTCAAAATATAATATCAATGTAATTGCACTTGTTAGAAATAAGGAAAAGGCATTAAAAACCTTCAATGAACATAAAAATTTAAGATTTATTGTTCAGGATATTAATTTACCTGTTAATACAGAAGAAAACATTGACTATATTATACATACGGCAAGTATAACCGCTTCAAAAGACTTTATTGAAAAACCTGTTGAAACTATTAACACAGCTATTGAAGGCACCCGTAATGTATTAGAACTTGCCAAAAAACATAATATTAAAAGTATGATATACCTTTCCTCTCTTGAAGTATACGGTGTACCCGAAAAAGAGGATATTTCAGAAAATGATTACGGCTATATTGATATATTAAGTCCGAGAAGCAGCTATTCCGAAAGCAAAAAAACAGTTGAAAATCTTTGCATTTCGTACGGGAAAGAATACAATGTTCCCGTTAAGATTGCCCGTCTTGCCCAAACCTTCGGTGCAGGAATTTCAATTGATGACAACAGAGTTTTTGCACAATTCGCAAAAAGCGTTTTATATAATAAAAACATAATTTTACACACAAAAGGTGAAACAAAACGCAATTATTGCTACACTACAGATGCCGTAACAGGCATTTTTACCGTATTGACAAAAGGTGAAAACAATAATGCTTATAATATTGCCAATAAAAATACGTATATTTCAATTGCGGATATGGCAAAAATGCTGGAAAATGAACATACAAAAGTTGAATTTGTTATAGATAACGAAAACAGAGGCTACAATCCAACCGTAAAAATATGCTTAAATACAAGGAAAATAGAAGCATTAGGCTGGAGTGCAAAAATAAATCTTGATGAAATGTACAAAAGAACCGTTCAACATTTAAAGGAGAGTCCCTTAAATGCCTAAAATATCTTTAATTATACCTATATATAACGGTGAAAAATATTTAAGGCAATGTATTGACAGTATATTATGTCAAACTTTTCAGGACTTTGAAATTATTTTTGTTAATGACTGCACACCTGATAACTCAATTGAAATCATAAAAGAATATGCCCAAAATGACAATCGTATAAAAATTATCAAAAATTTATGGAATAAAGGACAAGGTGCGTCAAGAAACGAAGGTATAAAACATGCAACAGGTGAATACCTTATGTTTCAAGACCAAGACGACTGGTTTGAACCGACTGCGTTTGAAGAAGCATATAATCAAATAACAAAAAACAACAATGATTATGTTATTTTCCTGTTTAATAACTATTATCCCGAAGTAAATACCTATGAATTAGCAAATACACGTATATTACCTTTTGAACCCGTCATAAATGAGCCGGATATCAAGCCATGGGCAATAAAGGGTAAAAGTATAATAAGCACTTTTGCGTGGTGCCAAATTTATAGAACAGATTTCATAAAAAAGAACAAAATACAATTCTCGAAACAAAGAAACGGCGAGGATACTCCATTCTGCATAAAAGCACGAGCATATGCCGAAAGTATTTCCATTATAAATAAACCGCTTTATAATTACAGAGTTTACAATGAACAAACAACCTCAAGGCTACGCCAAAAGTATAAAGAACTATTCAAAGTAAGGGAAGAAGCATATAAAGCACTTTTAAAATCTCCTCACAAAGATGATATGATGGAATCATTTTTAATTTATTACATACGTTCCATTTGGTACTGGTATAAAAGAAATGCCAGAGATGACAAGACAATCAGGCACGGTTATTGCAAAATGATGAGAAAAGTCTATAGAATGCTTTACAAAAAATATGATATTGAAGCTATAAAAGACTATATAAACTATGAAAACTTTTTGGATGTAGCCAAAATTGCGAAAAAACAAAAATAATGAATAAAATAAAAAACATAGAATTTTTAAGAATATTTTTGATTTTGGGAATGATTTTAATGCATTTTTGCTCGGCGAAAGCAGGTTTAGGCACTATTTATCCGGAAATAGAGCAGTTTGCATATTTAAAAAAATGCTTTTACTACGGAAATAACTGTGCCGACGGCTTTTTTATTATATCCGGATTTCTTTTATTGTTAACTTTTAAACCTGCCTTAACCATAAAACATTTTATTATCAAAAAATATATCAGACTTTCTCCGGTTATAATATTTTCAAGTATTTTTGCTTTTTTCCTCGCCCATTTTAAAATTGTAAATTTTAATTTTATACACGAAATCCTAGCTGTATTATTATTAAATAATTTCCCGATTTGCTGGTCGGAAACAGCTAATAATATACTATGGTTTACATCAGTATTATTTGGTGTATCACTGATATATTGGCTTATAATAAAATACTGTCCGCCTAAAATATCACAAATATTGATTTTTATAATTTTTATATTCGGTTATTGGCTATTATTACATTTAAAACACGGGTCTTTTGGAAAACCGCTTGCAAACTATTATAATCTATTTAATATCGGATTTCTAAGAGGTATAGGCGGTATTGGACTTGGCGTTTTTATAGGATATTTATACAAAGATAATATAGAAATTATTAGGAATAAATTAAATTCCCAAATAAGCAAATTGATAATTACTTTAGCCGAAGCATACAGCCTTGGTTATTTAATATATTGGATGCTGTTTTACCACCCGAAAACAAATTGCAAATATTTTGTTCTTAACTTTGCTGTTATTTTAACTTTATTTATCATAAATAAAGGTCTGATTTCTCAGTTCTTTAATAAAGATATTTGGGTATTTCTGGGTAAATATCAGTATTCAATATATGTAATGCATGTCCTTGCTTATAAAGCATATTTACATTTATTTTTATCAAAACATTATGTATTTTTGAGTAATTACCCTATTATTGCTTTGGTATCCTGTATCTTTGTATCCGTAACGGCATGTATCGTTGTATATTATTTTATTGAAAAGCCATCAGCAGCTTTTTTGCAAAATAAAATCTTAAAAAATATGTAAAATTATATTAATTATATAGTATAAAAGTAAGGAATTTTTTTATTTTCAGGTTTTCTTCCGAATAAGTTGAGGATGGGAATAATGATAATATCAAAAATATCGTACGAGCCAAAAATATCAAGAAGTGTTCAAAGTCCAAAAATAAATAACCCTTTATTTAAAGAAAAACAAATCAATCCAAACATAATTTTTAATAACTTTTTAGGTCGTGACCTTGTATCCTTTAAAGCGGAAAAAACATTTGCACAAACCTTAAAAGATAATTATTTTAAACTGCCTAACGGATTTCAACCGGATTCTTTTCAGGTTGAGGCAGGCAAAGGTTTATATGAAGGCAAAGATGTTCTCGTAGAAGCTCCGACAGGAACAGGCAAAACAGCCATTGCGCATTATGCTGTTTCCAATAATATGGAAAAAGGGAAAACCACATTCTACACAACACCTTTAAAAGCATTAAGCAATCAAAAACTCAATGAATTCAGAGCCGTATACGGTGATGAAAATGTAGGTATATTAACAGGTGACCGAAGAGAGAACGTAAATGCACCGGTTATAATAATGACAACAGAAGTCTACCGTAATATGGCATTATCCAATATGTACGGCAGTGAAAATCCTCTGATGAAAAATCTCGGCACTGTTATTTTTGATGAATTTCATTATTTGGGTGATCCCGAAAGAGGTCCGGTATGGGAAGAATCATTAATGTACACACCTAAAGGAGTACAAACTCTTGAATTAAGTGCAACAATAGGTAATCCCGATGAACTTACAGGCTGGATTAACACGTTAAACGGCAACAATACTTCATTGGTATCAGTACCGCCGGAACAAAGACATGTTCCGTTAAAGTTTGATATGCTTGAAACAGCTGCCTATAGAGCAGAAGACAAAAGAATGTCCAAACAGCTTGAAAGAAGAGGTTATATCTCGGACAGCGAAGCTACCTCTTTGAAAAAGCCTGTTTTAAGTGATTTTAAATCAGCCGTAAATACTTTAAAGCAGAGAGATGAATTACCTGCTATATTCTTTGTATTCAGCAGAAAATACTCCAGAGAATTACTGGAATATCTTTCAACAGAAGGTCACAGTCTGACAACTCAAAATGAAAAACAGGAAATTCAAAATATTATAAAAAGATACAAATCACAAAATTATATAGGCTCCGATTTAAATGAAGATGCACTTAAAAACGGATATGCAATACATAATGCAGGAATTATTCCGGCTCAAAAAGAACTTATTGAAGAGCTTTTTCAGAAAAAACTTCTAAAAGTCGTCATTGCAACCGAAACTCTTGCCGCAGGAATAAACATGCCTGCAAGAACCGTAGTAATTTCAAGTGCGTATAAACCGACTGATGAAACTTTAGAGGAAGAAGAAAATACAAATGCAAGAATGCTGACATCAAATGAATACAAACAAATGGCAGGCAGAGCAGGAAGAAGAGGTATTGATAAAATCGGTTATGTATACACAATGCCTATGAACAAGAAAATGGAACAGGATTTTATTATGCTTGAAGCTGTTCCAAGCAACTCAATTGAAAGCAAATACAATCCCGATTACGCATTTTTAAGCGGATATTATGAACATAACGATAATAAATCAGGTTTAAAAGATATTTTTGGCAGAACCTTTTATACATATAGTCCTGATGAAACTCAAAAAGAAACAAAATATCAGGCTTTAAAAGAAATAAGCGACAAAAGAACAAATGTTCTGGTTCAAAGAGGATTTATAGATAAAGAAAATGATAAATATTCTCTGACACAAAAAGGATATATGGCTTCAAAAGTAAGAGGTTATGATACTTTAACCCTTGTAGAAACTATTAATAATAAAACTTTTGAAGGAATTACCCCTGAAGCACTTGCTTCAATAGCAGGCGTAATGGCAAATCCTGCAAGAACAAAAGAAGGTGCTATCGGTACTGATACTGATTTGCACGAAATTGTTACCTCATTAGAAAGCAATTTGCAAAGAATTTATGATAAACTAAACTCCTCAATAAATTCAAAGCTTAAAAAACTTGATGTTAATGCTGAAGAATTTGGTTCTTTTAAAGAAATGCTTGAATATGCTAAATCAATTCAGCAACCGGACAAAGATGAACAAACTCTGCGTGATGAATTTAAACAGCAGGAAGCAAGGCGTAATATAATGTATACTATTACTTCTTCCTCCGGAAAATATTCATTGGAAACCATTGTTGCAGCCTTAAAGAAAGGTGAAACGATTCCTAACATTGTTCTGCAAAATTATGCAAAAATCGTAGAACAATTTAAATCAAGAATGAATACAAAAGATATTCAAACCTATATAGAAAAATTGCAGGCAAATAATCGTGCTAAAAATTCTTCATCAAAAGGAGCAAAAGCAAAAGCAAGAATTGAACGTGAAAAAGCGGAAATAACCGAAAAAATAAATCGTGCAAAATTAATGAAATTTTTAGACGAAAATATTCCTAATGCTATGGCATCAAACCATGAATTTATAAAAAATAATCCGCCGACTCAAGTAAAAGCTGATTATCATATGGCAGAACTTGCATTAACAAAATCATCGGCAAAAGATGCTCTTATTTCAGAAATTGAAGCAGTTATGTCAATAGAAGATTATATAGATACTCATAATTTGAGTGAAGAAGGAATGACCAACCTGGGACAAATAGGAAGCAGTATAAAATCAATTATTAATACGGCATTAGATATAAATAAAACAGAAGCGGAAAACGGAATTGTTAACAAGCCTGATGTATATGGCAAAAGGGAATTACAAGCTGTATATATATGGTCCGCATTAAATAAAATGAACAAAGGGAGTATAAATAATTGGTATGAACTATTAAGAAATATGCCAATGAAAGAAGTTGATGAAGGCGGTATATACAGAATAATTATGCAAACGGCAGATTTACTAAGTCAAATAGGCGAAATTGCCGATGCAGGAGCAAAATCAACAGAGAACAGAGATGATATAGAATATTATATGCAGTTGAGGAAAACAGCGGCACAAGCACGGGAACTTTTAATAAGAGAACCTGCTTCAATATAAGCATAAAAAATCCCGCTTATCCGGCGGGATTTTTTATAAACTTTTATATTATAACGGATTTCCTGCAGGAACTGCACTGCTTGGATGGTTAATAGTATCAACTATGAAATAGTCTGCAGCTTCTCTGATATATTTTTTGTGCAAACCGAGATTATTGAGATTAGAGTTATTTTTTACAACTCTTTCTACTTGGCCGTTTGTTGCAAGCGGATAATTCCAGTTTGTACCTATTAATTCAGTTCTTATGTCTCTGCCTATAATAGGTTTATAATATTTTTCATAAGTAACACCTTGATAACCCCAGCCGTAACGATATCCGTCTCTTCCCGGATGATATCTGTATGATGTATCCTGATAATTATTCACATCAGCATTAAATCCGAAACCTGATGTTCTTGAAGGAACTGTTCTGTCTAATTCCTTATTTGTAATTACCTTCATTGCGAAGCAGGGTGCTATTGCAAATGATAATAATAAGACTGTTAAAACTAATTTCTTCATATATCCTCTCTTACATATTTAATAAGACTACCAATATACTTTTACAGTTTCCACATATATTAAAATTTTAAACGTATGACTAATATTATACAATCCTCTATATTCAGTATTTATAAATGTTAAAAGTTTTTGTTAACAATCTTTACATTTAAATGAAATAAAGTAAATTTCTTTAAAAAAAAATACTTTATATCCATGTAGGTAAAAGTTTTTGGGGGTCTCGTGGTTAATTCGATAAGTTCTGGTAGTTTATACGGATATAGAAGAACTAATACATCATTTAAATCTTCAAATGTTTCTGCACCACAGATAAAAAGTTCTGATGTTACAAAATTATTGAAATATGTAAATGGTGATACATTATCTAAAAGTACCGAGACTCTTCAATCCACAACAACAGGTGCTATGAAAAGTGCCGTTTTATGGGAAGCAATACCTTATGTTAATTTATTAAGAAATTCCAAAAAACTCGGAAAATCAAAAGAAGTAATAGCAAAATTAACCGAACTTGGAAATTCAAATAAAGATGCATTAAAGGCAATATTCAACAAAGAAAACGGCAGTTTAGTTAAAAGAATCGGAAGTTATGTAAAAACCGTATCTACCAATCAAAAAGCATACGGCGGAATAAAAGAAGCAATAAAAACAGAAGCAAAATTAGCAAAACAAGCTGCAAAAGCAGCAGGCGAAGCAGGTAAAATAGGAAGCAAATTAAAAGGCTTGTTCGGTATCGGCAAAGGAGCAGCAGCTCAAGCAGCAGGTAAAGAAACTGCAAAAGCAGTAGGTAAAGAAGCTGCAAAAGCCGGTGCCAAATCAGGAATTTTGGGAAAAGTACTTGGCGGAAATGCATTTATAGCTGTAATCAATGGTGTTATTGAACTAGGAACTGAAGTTATTCCGACATTCAAAGAACTCGGCAAAGAAAAAGGTATGAAACAACTTGGCAAATCCGCAATTAAAGTTGCTGCAAATACCGCAGGATACATTGTCGGAGGTAAAGCCGGAGCAGCTCTGGGTGCAGCAATCGGAAGTGTAGTTCCAGGTATAGGTACGGCAATAGGTGCGGCTCTCGGATTTGTAGGCGGCTTAGCAGGTTCATTCATAGCAGGTAAGCTTGCAAATAAAGTTACAGGTAAATCTGAAAGAGAAATTGCAAAAGAACAACAAGAAAAAGTTGCAGCAAAACAAATTATATCTCAACAGGACTCATTAAAAGCACTTCAACAAGCAGCAGCAAATCAACTTATGGCAGAAGCTCAAGCAAACGGCGGACAATTAAGCAAAGACAGTGCTGAAATATACAATATTTTAAATAAAATGAGCACCGCAACAACAGCAACAACAGCAGCAACACCAACAACATCCAATAAATCAAGATATATTCCATCTTATAGAATGCCAAACAGAAGCTCTTTATATAATTCAAGAAAATCAAATATATACATGCAACCATCAAGAAAATTCTATGCATAAATAACATCTGACAAAAAAGACGGCTTATAAAAGCCGTCTTTTTTGCTGCAAAATAAAATGCGACCTAAGTCGCATAAGTCAAGAAAGGAATGGTTAGACTATTAATTTACTTGTATTATTACATTATTTTGAATACTATGCAAATTTATGAATATTTGTTAACACTTTTTAACAATCGCCCAAATATGCTAATCTTAATCTAGAGGTAAAAATGAACGTAGGAATAATAAGTCTTGGGTTGATTGGCGGTTCTATTTTAAAGGCGCTTGCCAATGATGAATACAATTTGATTTGTGTTACAAGGAATAAAGAAACAATAGAAAAAGCCAAAAGCTATACAAAATATGTTTCTGATGACTATAAAACGCTGAAGGATTGCGATATTGTCTTTGCCGCATCGCCGATTAATAAAACCATCGAGGTTTTAGACGAACTCGAACATATTGTAAAACCTGATTGTATTGTACTTGATTGTGCAAGCGTAAAAGAATTTGTTATGAAAAAACCGCGTCCGTATAAGTTTATAGGTTCACATCCTATGGCAGGAACGGAAAATAACGGGTTTGATGCATCTTTTAAGGAATTATTTAACGGTGCAAAATGGGTATTAACTCCCTCTGAAAATGTTTCGGAGAAAGACATTCAAACTGTTCAAACAGTTATAGAAAAAACAAAAGCACAGATAATTATTGCTGATGCAAAAGAGCATGACTTAGCTGTTGCACTAATAAGTCATATGCCTTTAATTGTATCTCAGGCAATAATGGATTGTGCTATGGGTAATGAACTGGCATTAAAACTTGCATCCAGCGGGTTTAGAGATATGACAAGACTTTCCATGTCCAACCTTGAAATGGCAGAAGACATGAAAATTTTTAATGCCGAAAACATAGATATATCAATAGAAAAACTGATTTCCTCAATAAATTTTTTAAAAAATACTAAAGTTCTAAAAAAATCTGCCGATATAAAAAACATAAGGAAAAACATGTATTCTAAAGAAGGAAAAAACATTCTTTAACAGGTATCATCATCAAAACGCAGACCGCTTAGGAAACGGCAGCGCAGATTATTAAACCAAGGTAACAACAATAACAAGCAAAAGGAACTCAGAGAATTAAAGGAAAGAACAAAAACATATTTACGGCAAACATGCCATAAACTGTTTTTCTTAAAACCTCCTCACAAAAGAAAAAAACCGATTAAATCGGTTTCAAAGTTCACTATATATCAGAGAGAGGAATCAGAGAGAGAACACTTATTTAACACAACTACTTTTTTATATCCTCTTAACATGTAATTGCCACGAAATTGTATGTTTTTATCGTGTACTTTTTACACTTTTAACAATTCGTTACATTTGTTGGTAAAATGCAATAAAATTAACTATTTCTCAACAAACTCTATATATGCTATAATGTTCTGAATAAGAGGGATCTATTGTGAACATTGTATCTGCAGTTATTAATATTACCTTTTTAGTACTGATAATATTATTAGTAGTAAAGGTTATTTATGTATTTTTTAAAAAACTTATATCTGTCTGCAAAAATATAAAATTGTTCAAATACATATTTAAACCGCCGTTTAAGAAAATAGATATCGCTCAAATTATTGGTATAATTATTCTTGTCGGTCTTATTATATTTGAAATTTGGTTTTTTAGCGGCATTAATAACTTTACAGGCTGTTCTGACAATGTAAACACATTCAGAAGCGGTATTAAAAAATGCCTTAGTGGTATAAATCAAGCAATACAGTTAAATTATGCTGTAGAAAGTAAAGTTGATGCTGATTCTGTTGAAGATTTCGCCAAAATGATGGCAAGACGAATGTATGTAATAGCAAGTAACTCAGAAGAATATAATATTTCACAATATCATCCAAAATTTAAGATAATAGATAAAAAAGACATAAAAAAGTACGGGCTTGGTAAATATGCAGATAAACCAATATTGCAAATGGGTGATGGTTCTATATTTATGTTTGAAAAGTTCGAAAATAAATGTGCCGGAATTGACGAAGAAAATCCTAAAAACTCTGATTGCATAATGGTTGCTGATGTTAACGGCTTTAGAGAGCCGAATACAATGACAACTGACGGGAAAAAACCAAGCGACAGATATTATATTTATGTTCTGTTAAATGAACAAGAACTAAAAGCCGTAATACTTGATGAAGCCCAGCAAGAAGTAATATTTGACGGAAAAATAAACAGGAATAAATAGGAAAAATCATGGAAGAAAATATACAAGAAGAAATATCAGCCCCCGAAGAGCCTTCTATAGAAGCTATAAGACAATTTAGAAGCGATATAATAGTATTTTTACTAATCGGTTTTGTTACATCATTTATTATTTGCGCAATGACCGTTCCTACACTAATGGCAAAACCTGCAATATATTTATATCCCGAAGTTACTCAAAAAATTGAAGTTAAACTGGATAAAACTATTAAACATAAAAATGTTGTGCCTAAATACAATAAAAAAACCGGCTGGGTTGTTGAAGCTGAACCTACAGGCACAATCCGTGATTTACAGCCTAAATATACAGACTGTAAAAAACTTCCTTATAAAGAATTCGGTTTAGAATATGCTCTTGAAGCATGCCAGATTAATAAATATCCTTATATCTACTGGGATGGTGTTCAATTAGCAAAACCTTTACCTAATAAAAAAGAGGGATTTCTTGTTAAAAGAGATGATATAGTTCTTTTCTTAACCGAAAAAGCTGATGCTGTCGGTATGAATACTGCGGAAAAGAAAGAATTTGTAAGATACTGGTCTAAACAAATGCAAGATACAGACTGGAAGTATTTCAGAGTTTATTTCTTACAGAATGAAGAAGTAGATAATTATTTACCTATCAGCGTAAATCCTGTTCCGAAAAATTCAAACAGATTGCAAATTATAATAAGAAAATCCGAAAAACGTGCAAAGATTGAAGAACAAAAATTAATTCCGTTCAATCGT
>JAEEGL011690923.1_pt1 | contig 21028 bp, 16 predicted proteins | sample 9134231 | NCBI WGS metagenome assembly JAEEGL01 (sample SAMN16246548, study PRJNA631951) | gut metagenome | biome: gut microbiome; feature: rumen; material: fiber-attached | host: Bos | place: Iran: Karaj | collected 2018-10 | reverse complement strand
ATCACCATGCATATGCCGGGCGGCAGGGAAAACACCTTAAGCCAGATGCGCGAGCTCATCACCCAGTGCTATAACCACCCTTCCATCGCGGTCTGGGGGCTTTCCAACGAGATCACCGCGGCCAGTGCCGTCGACGAGGATCTCCTGGAAAACCACCGTCTCCTGAACGACCTGTGCCACCACATGGACAGCACGAGACTGACCACCATGGCCGACGTCTTCATGCTGGAGACCGACAGCCCCATACTGGACATCCCGGACATCAACAGCTACAACCTCTACTTCGGCTGGTATCTGGGCGAGCTGGAGCAGAATGACGAGTTTTTCGACGAGTACCACGAGGCCCATCCGGACCGTGTCATCGGCCTCTCGGAGTACGGCGCGGACGCTAATCCCGCCTTCCCCTGCTCTGTCCCCGAACGGGGCGACTACAGGGAGGAATACCAGGCGCTGTATCACGAGCATATGCTTAAGATGATCGAGGAGCGCCCCTACCTCTGGGCGACGCATGTCTGGAACCTCTTCGATTTCGCGGCGGACGGCCGCGACGAGGGCGGAAAGCACGGCGAGAATCAGAAAGGACTTGTCACCTTTGACCGCTCGCTCCGCAAGGATGCCTTCTATCTCTACAAGGCCGCGTGGAACAGGAAAACGCCCTTCGTCCATCTCTGCGGAAAGCGCTATGTGAACCGCGCTGAGGACACCACCGAAATCAAGGTCTACTCCAACCTCAATACTGTGCGTCTCTTTGTGGACGGAGTTCCGGCAGGCGAGGAGACGGGCCGGACGGTGTTCCGCTTCCGCATTCCTCTTACAGGAGAGCACCTCATCCGCGCGGAGGCCTTCCCGTCCGGTTCCGTGCAGGATTTCCCCGGGAATGCTGAAGGCGCGGCCCAGGCTGTAAGTGACTGCATGTGTGTGCGCCGCGTGTCACAACCGGATGAGAGCTATATCTTCAACAAGGCTGCCGCCGCGGTCACGAACTGGTTTGATTCCGCGGATCTCGATCCGGACTGCTTCTCCGTACAGGACACCCTGGAGGTCCTCCGCTCCAATCCGAGGGCAGGGGCAGTCATCGATGCAATGATGGCAAAGAGTGCCGCCTCCCGCGGGGACGTCGCCGACTCGGTCAAGGACAACCCCGCACTGCAGAAGATGCTCGGCCGCATGACCATGATCAGCCTGCTGAAGCAGGCCGGCGCCGATGAGGAGAGCATCCTTCAGCTGAACAGGATTTTACAGGGGATCCGCCGATGAAAACTTATGTTCAGCAGATAATGCTGGGAACCGTGACCTCATCCGAGGCCGGTGCCCTCGGCGCATTAAGGCGGATTAAGGAGGCGGGCTACGACGGGATCGAGCTGAACCGCTTCATGATCCACCCCAGTTCCTTCCTGGTCCGCATGCTCACCAGGGCGGCGGGCATGCCCACGGGAAACGGGGGAAAACTTCCCTGGCGCGAAATGCTCGCCGAGACCGGCCTCTCCGTGGCAAGCCTTCACACCGATCTCGGAAGCCTGGAGAGCGACCCCGCCGGTGCGTCGGAAGAAGCCCGGAAATTCGGCTCTGACCGGCTTGTCATCACCGGGATGTACCGCTTCGACTATTCTGACGCCGGAAGTGTCCGAAGCCTCGCGGAAAGGCTTAACAAGGCAGGGACAAAGCTGCGCGCGGAGGGAATATCCCTCCTCTACCACAACCACAACACGGAGCTTCTCCGGTGCGGTTCCGCAAACCCGGCGGATGCAAACAGCGGCAGTTTTACTCCGGGCTTCGCCTCTCCGGGGCCGCAGAGAGCCTACGACATCCTGATCGACGAGACAGATCCGGAAGCGGTGAATTTCGAGTTCGACAGCTACTGGTTCGCGGACGGCGGCGCGGACGCGGCATGGTGGATGAAACGCCTTGGCAGCCGGATGAAGCTCTGGCACATCAACGACCGGGGATCCCGCCAGGCAGGCCGGGCTGTCACGCCGATTCTTAAGCAGGACAGCATGGAGCTCGGCACAGGCAACATGGATCTGGAGGGACTCCTTGCTGCCGCCCGCTCCCTTGGCATCGGAGAGATCATCCTCGAGACCCACCGGGGCTGGATCGACAAGGATCCCTTAAAGAGCATCGAGCTTAGTTCCCGCTGGCTTGATGCACATGCAAGAGGAAAGGAGCAGTAAAAATGCAGTTTCCGAAAGGTTTTCTGATCGGTGCCGCGACAGCGGCACATCAGGTGGAGGGGAACAACATTCACAGCGACTACTGGATCCAGGAGCATCTGCCCCACACCAGTTTTGCCGAGCCCAGCGGCGAGGCCTGCGATCATTATCACCGCTTCGCGGAGGATATCCGCCTTCTCGCCGGGGCCGGGCTGAACGCCTACCGCTTCTCTGTCGAGTGGGCGAGGATCGAACCCGAGGAGGGACAATTCGACGATGCGGAAATTCAGCACTACCGCAGGGTAATCGACTGCTGCCTTGAGCACGGTGTCGAGCCCGTAGTTACCCTGCACCACTTCACCAGCCCGGCCTGGCTCATCCGCAGGGGAGGCTGGGAGGCAGAGAGCACGGTGGAGTACTTCCGCCGCTATGCCTCCTATGTCACGGAGAAACTCGGGGACAGGCTGCATTATATCTGCACCATCAACGAGGCCAACATGGGCCTTCAGCTGGCGGCGATCTCCGAGCGCTTCCGTCTCATGGCGGAGCAGGCGGCGAAGGCAGCCGCAGGCAGCTCGTCTGCGGAGAGAGGAAGCGCCGCTTCTTCAGCTGCCGGCTCCGCCAGATCCGCCGAGGGCACTGTCCAGGTGGGAATGAACTTTGAGAAGATCATGGAGAACATGAAATACGCGGCGGCAGAGAACACAGAGGCCTTCGGCACCCCCTCTCCCCAGGTGTTCGTCAGCTCCCGCACTCCGGAGGGCGACACTCTTGTCATGCGGGCACACCAGGCCGCAAAAGCCGCAATTAAGGCGGTCAATCCCGGAATCAAGGTCGGGATCACTCTCTCCCTCCACGACGTCCAGACGCTTCCGGGAGGCGGGGAGTTTGCCTCAAAGGAGTGGGATGAGGAGTTCTCCCACTATCTTCCGTTCATCAAGGATGACGACTTCCTCGGCGTCCAGAACTACACCCGTGCATTGTACGGCCCTCAGGGCCAGCTCCCCTGCCCGGAGGGCGCGGAGCTCACCCAGATGGATTACGAGTTCTATCCCGAGGCGCTGGAGCATGTCCTCCGCAGGGTGCACGGGGAGTTTCCCGGCAGGCTCGTCGTCACCGAGAACGGCATCGCCATATCGGACGACAGCCGCCGTGTGGAATTCATCCGCCGGGCACTTTCGGGGGTGCGGCGCTGCCTGGACGACGGCATCCCTGTAGACGGCTACTTCCACTGGAGCCTTATGGACAATTTCGAGTGGCAGAAGGGGTTCCAAATGACCTTCGGGCTCATCGCTGTCGACCGGGCTTCCATGGAGAGGTCGCCCAAGGAGAGTCTCGCATTCCTGGGAAGCTTCGCCCCGGACATATAAGGGCGGCGGTAACCTGCCTGTGAGAAAAGCGGTGCGGACTAAACGATCCGCACCGCTTTTCTAATCTTCTTCTAATCTGCTTCTTATTCCCACCTCCGGCCCCTATGCTATAATCATGTCCATCGAAGAAAACAAACCGTACTGCTGTCCGTTCAGGTATATTACCGGGCTGGTCCCCTTAATTAACGGCTGGCCGGACGGCATTTTCCCAGGAGGTTCAGACATGTGGACAATCTATGATGTGAAACAGAACGGCAAGGCTGCCATGAGACGCAATTACTGGAAGGCGGTCCTGACGGCACTGGTGTTGGGTCTTGTCACCGGCGGGATCGGAGGAAACACCATTAACCTCCGTTACAATGCCGAACACATCTCCGGCGGAGTTCCGGAAAGCTTCGAGGAGGCCATGGATTTCTTCTCCGGAAATCTCCCCCTGTTCCTCCCCATATTTGCTTCCATCGCCGGTGCCGGCATGATCATCGCCATACTGATCTCCCTCTTCCTCTTCTCCCCCGTGGAGGTCGGCTGTGAGCGGTACTTCATCATCAACCGCGTTCAGGATGCGAATCTCGGCGAGATGGGCCACACATTCAGCAACGGCTACATCAATGTGGTCAAGACCATGTTCCTAAAGAACCTGTTCACCCTGCTGTGGTCGCTGCTTCTCATCATTCCGGGAATTATCAAGGCCTACGAGTACCGCATGATCCCCTACATTCTGGCGGAGAACCCCAACATGGATTCCGACGAGGCCTTCCGCCTCTCGAAGGAGATGATGGACGGCGAGAAGTGGAACGCCTTCGTCTATGACCTGTCCTTCATCGGCTGGTACATTCTCTCCGCCTTTACCGCAGGTATTCTCGCCGTCTTCTATGTCGCACCGTACAAAGCCTGCTCGGATGCCGAGCTCTACGCCTCGCTCCGCGACCGCCTCTTCGGGCGCGCGGCTTATTAAGCGGCGGACATCCGGGCTGCGGCAGCCGCCTTAAGACAGCGGCTGCTGCACTTTTAAATTCATCATGGCATTAAAAGAGGGAAGGCCCAAGGCCTTCCCTCTTTTATTCCTTATTCTCTGCCCTGCGGTACGGACCGGCGGATCAGTCCTTCTTCACCGGCTTCGGGTTCTTCTCATCCGCGAGCTTCGCAAGTGCGGCAAATCCTTCCGCATCGTTGACTGCCATCTCGGAGAGCATCTTGCGGTTGATGTTCACGCCCGCGAGCTGCAGGCCGTGCATCAGACGGCTGTAGGAAATGCCGTTCATTCTCGCCGCGGCGTTGATACGGGTAATCCACAGGGAGCGCATGTCTCTCTTTCTCTGCTTGCGGCCTGCGAAAGCACTGGCCAGCGCGCGCATCACGGACTGCTTCGCTACTCTGTACTGCTTGGAACGGGCACCTCTGTAGCCCTTTGCAAGCTTCAGTACCCTGTTATGCTTCTTCTTGGCGTTTAAACCACCTTTAATTCTTGCCATGACTTATGATCTCCTTCCTTACTCCTTATATCCTTCCACACTGCCCGGCCTTCCTCATGAGCGCCGCGGCAGTCCCGCACCGACCTGTGCGGGAATTACATCACTGCCATCAGGAATAAGGCAGGATCTTCTTCATGTTCTTGACGTTGGTGCTGTCCACGACGGTCTGCTGGCGGAGATTTCTCTTGCGCTTGGTGGACTTCTTGGTCAGAATGTGGCGCTTGTAAGCCTTGTTGCGAACTAATTTGCCGTTTCCGGTCACCTTGAACCGCTTCGCAGCGGATCTGCTAGTCTTCATCTTGGGCATGGATATTACCTCCTTAGTATTTCGTCGCTCCTGCGTGCCGTGCGGCTTACGGGGCGGGTGATTATACCTCCTGATTCCGCCCTGGGCGGACCCGGAGTCTATATCTTAACGGCTTTCCTGCGCCGCAGGGCGCGGAAACCGAAAGAATCGGTGCTTTTCCGGAGTTTTGTCCGGTGCTTAGTTCCTCTTCTCCGCGAGGAACATGGTCATGCTGCGGCCCTCGACCTTGGGCTGCTTGTCCACGACCGCGACGTCGGAGAGCGCTGCCGCGAAATCCGTCAGGATATGGACGCTTGCGCCCATGTGGGCCATCTCTCTTCCGCGGAACCTGAGCGTGACCTTGACCCTGTCGCCGCGCTCCAGGAACTTGCGGGCGCTGTTGGTCTTGGTATTCAGGTCGTTAGTGTCGATATTGGGCGAAAGGCGAATTTCCTTGATCTCGACGATCTTCTGCTTCTTCTTCGCTTCCTTGTCCTTGCGGGACTGCTCATAGCGGAATTTGCCGTAGTCAATGATCTTGCAGACCGGCGGAACTGCTCCCGGAGAAACCTTGACCAGGTCAAGCCCTGCTTCGTCGGCAATGCGCTGGGCTTCCGCGGCGGACATGATTCCGAGCATCTCGCCGTGCTCGCCGATGACGCGCACTTCCCTGTCCCGGATCTGGCCATTCACGAAGTAATCATTGTTGTTAGTCTTAATGTCGGTACCCTCCCAATAAAAAACAGTGGACACAGAACATGCCCACTGCTAACATACTCAGCAAATACCCAAAACTGCTGCGATGTGAACGCCGGAAGCCTTCGCCGCCGGGTGAGCGTGGACACGCTGCTTTCCTGATACCGAACCTCTTTCCGCAGAGAAATCCCGCGGTAAGATGCTCAGCAAATGGTATAATAGCATTCAGGTCCGGAACATGTCAACCAAAACCTCCGCGCCGGACGCAAAATATCCGGAACCGCGAGCGGTCCCGGCCATCAGCAGTTATTATAAAGGAAGAAGGAATGAAAGAAAACGGACAAAACTCCCGCTGGACGCTTAAGCGCATCCTGGCCCTTTCTGCAGTCATTCTGCTCGCCGGGCTATACATTGTGACGCTCTTTGCCGCTCTTACCGCAAAGCCCGGCGCCGCAACGCTCTTCCGCGCCTGCCTCATCCTGACGGTCATGATTCCCACCGTCTCCTGGATCCTCATAAGGGTGTTCTCGCTCACCCGGGGCGGCAGGGACAAGGAAGGCGAATGACGCGCCGTGCGGCTCCGGACACCCCGCAGGCATCAACTTGAACCAGAGGTCAGAAAAACGAAATGAAGCTTAACCTATTATTCCGTATCCGCACCGCCGCTCTGGCGATGAGTCTCATCACCCTTCTCTCCGGCTGCTCCGCTCCGGCTTCTCCGGGCGGCACAGAAGAACCTCCTGCGGCAGATCCGGCCGCTGCCGGGGAATCAGAAGAGGAAAACGCGGAAGCCCCGGAGGAGGAATCCCCGGAGACCGTAATTATCCATTACGAGGGCCAGGACATCGAGGTCGAGCTCGCACCTCCCCAGTCCTACGATTTCTCCACTTCCGATCCTGCCCGCAGGGTCAACTGGGACGACGTTCTTGCGGACTATCCGGACATCCAGTTCTGGATGCTCGCCCCGATGGCAGGGGTGGATTCCCCTGTCGTCCTGAGCAGCACTCCGGCGGAGAGATCCCTTCATACCGGAGAGGAGTTCAACGCCGAACCCGCACCGGTCATCCAGAAGGTCACGGACTACGAGGGGCAGAGCCTGCTGGACGGATTCCGCAATTACGCGGACATTGAGTTTTTCCGCGAGAATCCCGCCATCTATCTCTACCGCCCGAAATACTCCTATGAGTACCTGGTCTTCGCCGCTTTCCACAATGAGGACGATATCGACCCGTTCACGGCCGATCTTGAGGATTACGACGGCTTCAACGACTACATCGACCGGCTTTACGGGAAGTCGGAGATCGGGTTCAACCTCAATCCGGACCTGAAGGAGAAGGTACAGATCGAGCACCGCTTCCTTGCGGTGGAGCTCCCGTCTTCCTCCGGTTCTTTCCTCGTGCTTGCGGTGATCAACGGCATGGTTCCCGTGGAAGGTGCGCCGCAATAAAAGACTTGTTAATACTCGTCCGAAGTCATATAATTATTAAGATATCAGGCTAAACTGCTTGTTTTGCAGTCAGAAGTCCGGTATCCCACATGATTATGAGGAAAGGAGACACATAATGAGAAATAAGAAAGCAATTTTCGTTGCTGCGCTGCTCAGCATGACGATGCTGTTCAGCACCACCGTTTTCGCAGCGAGCCCTACCAACAAGAATACCACCCAGCAGGCCCAGCAGCAGACTCAGGAGCAGGAGACTCCGGCTCCTACAGGCGAACCCGTATACTACACCTCCGGTGTGAATGAGGCAGGTCAGGCCTACACCAAGGCTGATGTCTACAGGAACAACACCGAAGTCTTCATGTACGGCGATCCCATCAAGACCAACAACCAGGGCAACAAGCTGATCTACAGGGCCAACGCCGGGATGTCCGTCCTTCAGACTCCCCTTGCCGACCGCCAGAACGTTGCCAATGCGTTTGCTGCAGCCAACCCCGGAACGACCGTTACCAGTTTCTTCCTCTGCACCGCTGACGGACAGCTTAGCTTCACGAACCTCTCCACCCCCGGTGAGGGCAAGGCATACTACTACGTCGGCGTCGGCATCAACCAGAACGCAGGCCAGATCGATACCGGCATCCTGATCGGCGGCAAGTTCATGGCGAAGAAGTTCTTCGCTTATGCAGTCATCTGCATGTAATGCGCATTCTTTCCGGAGCTTCTGCAGGGCTTCGGAGACAGTACGGCACTACTGAAGCAAAAACAAAACAACATAACAATCATGCATGATTACTCCGGGAAACCGGAGAACAAACTTTCTCAAATTATGTGGACGGGCCTCTTCTTCGGGAGAGGCCCAAAGTATATAGCGAGAAACTGCAGCTGGGAAAGAAACACAGAAAGAAAAGGAGCGCCATGGCCCAGGACGACAACTACCGCGCTGAAGAATCTGAAGAAGTAAACGAATTCCGATATGTGAACGAAGGACCGAAACAGAACCCTGACGATTTCGCCCCCGTCTCCGGCAGACACTCCGGCCGCTCCTCACACTCCCACAGGAGAAGATACCGCAGCCGCAGAAGGACAGCCCTGATCGTCTGCCTCTTACTGGTGCTCGCCGGGATATTCGTGATCGCGGGCTGCGGCTTCCTCGAGGCGACAGGCAAGCGTTCTCTCTACGAGAACCGGGTCGGCGAGGCATCGCCTACTCTGGCGGAAGCACCCACGGCAGTCGCCGAGAAAGAGGAGGAATACGAGTATGTCCTCCCGGAGACCACGAAGTGGGATGACCGCTGGATCCGCTACCACGGCAAGGTCTACCAGTACAACGAGGACATCCTTACTCTTTTCCTCATGGGAATAGACACGGACAAGAAGGTTGCCCCCGCGGCAGACGCGATCAGCGGCGGACAGGCTGACGGGCTCTATCTCATGGTGATGAACCCGCACACGGCAAAACTTTCCCTGATCGCCATTAACAGGAACACCATGGTGGATATGGATATCCTGGATACGGACGGCAGCGTGATCACCAACATGCCCGCCCAGATCTGTCTCGTCCACGGCTACGGCGACGGGATGGAGCTTTCCTGCGAGAAGCAGACGAAAGCGGTATCGGATCTCTTGTACAACCTGCCGATCCACGCCTACGCTTCCCTGAATATGGGCGCGGTACCGACGCTCAATGACGCTGTCGGCGGAGTGACGGTGCGCCGCATGACGTACGAGAACGGCGAGATCATCTACGGAGATGAGGAGACGCTCTACGGCAAGGACGCCTACCGCTACATCCGCAGCCGCGGAAGCGACTTCGGTTCCGCCAACTACCGCCTGGAGAAGCAGAAGGAATACCTGAACGCCTTCATCTCCAAGCTGGGCCAGAAGCTTAAGCAGAATCCGTCCAGCATCACCGAGATCTACAACGCCATCTCCCCCTACATGGTCACGGACATCGACCTCACCGAGGCGCTCTATCTCGCGACCCAGGTCTCCTCCTACGACACGAAGCCCGCGGTCTTCGGGCTCGACGGCGAAACCGTCATGGGAGATAACGGGTATGAGGAGTTTTACCCCGATGACATCGAGCTCTACGACCTGATCATCAAGGTCTTCTACGAGGAGGTTGACCTCGGCGGGAATTAATCCTTCCCGCTCTCCTCCCGGATCAGTTCAAGCAACCGGCGCGCTGCGACAGGCAGCGCGCTTTTTGTATTTATCGCAATATAGAATTTTCTGCGGGGAATGACCTGGCTGAACCTCAGCTCGAAGAGCTGCCCGCTGTCCAGGTACTCCTTTGCGAAGTCCCTGACCACGGAACCTACGCCCAGGTTGCGCAGCGCGAACTGGACGATCATGTCGCTGGTGGCAAGCTCGAACTCCGGACGGATGGTCACCTTGTTGCGCGCCATGAACTGGTCCATGTAGGTCCGGCTGGAGGTCCTGCCCTCCAGGCAGATCAGTGGCAGCTGCTCCAGTATCCCGAAGTCCAGTGTGCGGTTCTTGTACTGGATAAACCTCCTCGCGGCCACAAAAGTGTCCTGGATCTCCCGCACCGGGGTGAACTCGATCCCCGGCGTCTCGGGAACAGGGCCGGAAACCACCGCAAAGTCGACGATCTCCCGGGAGAGCGCATCCAGCGTCTCCGGCGTAGGCGCGTTGTTCACCGTCACCTTGATCTCCGGATACCCCTCGTGGAACCGCTCCAGGAAAGGCAGCAGATAATATTTGAGCGTCATGTCGCTTGCGCCGATATGCAGTTCTCCCAGCTCCAGGCTGAGCATCTGGCGAAGCTTCTTCTCCCCCAGCTCAAGCTGCTCCACACCGCGCTTGACATAGCCGTAGAGCAGCTCTCCCTCCTTCGTAAGTTTTACCCCTCTCGACGTCCGGTTGAAGAGCTCGGCGCCGAGATCGCGCTCAAGATGCCTCAGCTGCTGCGAAACCGCGGGCTGGGACACAGACAGTTCATCCGCAGCCACGGTCAGCGAGCCGTGCTTCGCCACATGATAAAACACCCTGAAGTATTCCAGATTGGTATCCATATTCCTCGTCCGGTCCAGCTCCCGCCTTAAGCGAGCGGGGACTTCCTGTAGATGATGTCTTCCCTTCCCGGGCCGTTGCTCACCATGGTGATCGGAAAACCGATGTGCTTCTCGATGAAATCCACATAATTTCTCGCGTTCTCCGGAAGCTCCTCAAAGGACCGGATTCCGCGGATGTCGCACTTCCATCCGGGCAGCGTCTCGTAAACCGGTTTTGCCCTGTCGAGCGCGGAGGTCACCGGGAATTCCGTCGTGATGTTTCCGTCCACATCATAGGCCACGCATACCTTGATCTCGTCCAGGTACCCAAGGTCATCGAGCACGGTAAAGGCGACATCCGTCGCGCCCTGCAGCCTGCACCCGTACTTCGACGCCACGCAGTCGTACCACCCCATTCTGCGGGGCCTCCCTGTCGTCGCGCCGTACTCTCCGCCGTCGCCGCCGTGGTTTCTCATGGTCTCCGCCTCTTCCCCGAAAATCTCGGAGACGAAGGCGCCCGCCCCGACCGCGGAGGAATAGGCCTTGCTCACTGCGACGATCTGCTTTATCTCATAGGGCGGGATTCCCGCGCTTACCGCTCCGTAACCCGCGATCGTGGGCGAGGACGTCACCATAGGATATATCCCGTTGTCCGGATCCTTCATGGTGCCGAGCTGTCCCTCCAGAAGGACAGTTTTTCCTTCTTTTACCGCCTTATAAAGGTATTCCGAGGTGTTTCCGACAAAGGGGGCGACCTCGTCTCTCCAGGTAATGATCGTCCTGTAGAGTTCCTCCCGGTCGATGGGATCGGTGTGGTAGAGGTTGACGAGCAGCACGTCCTTGACCTCGGCCACCCTGTCGATCTTGTCCCTTATACTCTTCTCCGTCCCGAAAAGCTCATTGATCTGCCAGCCGATCTTGGCGTATTTGTCCGAGTAGAACGGGGCGATGCCGGATTTCGTGGAGCCGAAGGACCTGCCGGCAAGCCTCGCCTCTTCCAGTGTATCGAAAAGGATATGATAGGGCATCATGACCTGGACGCGGTCCGAGATCATGATGTTCGGCATCGGGACTCCCCTGGAGGTGATCTCCCGGATCTCATCCATGAACTTGGGGATATCCAGCGCTACGCCTGCAGCGATGATATTCATGATCTTCTGATGGAACACGCCGGAGGGAAGCGTATGCAGCGCGAATTTCCCATATTCGTTTACAATGGTGTGCCCGGCGTTCGCCCCGCCCTGGAAGCGGATGACGACATCTGCCTGGTCCGCCATCATGTCCGTGATTTTTCCTTTGCCCTCGTCGCCCCAGTTGGCGCCTACTACTGCCTTTACCATCCGCTGTCTCCCTTCTTCTCTCCGCTTCGCGGCGCGGCCGCGGCGGGTTCCTTCCATGCCGTGCCGGCAGCCCGCAGCACGGCTGCTCACTGCTGACGCACAGATAAACTTACCCCGGTGAGTTCCACCGGGGTAAAGTATAGCTGTGCTTTGTTTATAAGTAAAGAAAATATAACGAATAGCAGATATAGTTTATTCTTATATCACTGTTTCCCGGCCGGGTAAGGGGATGAGCCGGTCATACATTGATCTCCGCCTTCACTCCCAGGACCTCTCTGTTGGCGTCCAGAACAGGCTTTATCACCGTCGCGAGGAAGCGCTCGACCTGGTGCGGGGCGATGCCGATGTACCTTGAGGGATCCATCGCCGCCTTCAGGTCCTCCTCCTTAAGATTGAAGGCAGGATCCGCTGCGATAAGCTCCAGGAGGTTGTTGTCCAGCCCCTCCTCCTTCACCCGTCTTCCGGCCTGCATGGAGAGTTCGCGGATCTTCTCGTGCAGCTCCTGACGGTCTCCGCCGGCCTTCACCGCGTCCATCAGTATATTCTCCGTCGCCATGAAGGGCAGTTCCGCCATCATGTGCTTCTCAATTACCCTGGTATATACCTTCAGCCCATCGGTGACATTGATGCACAGGTCAAGTATGCCGTCCACCGCGAGGAAGGCCTCGGGAACGGATATTCTCTTGTTGGCCGAGTCGTCCAGTGTCCGCTCGAACCACTGTGTTCCTGAAGTAATCGCCGGATTAAGGGCATCCGCCATCACGTAGCGGGCGAGGGAGCAGATCCTTTCCGAGCGCATGGGATTGCGCTTGTAGGCCATCGCGGACGAGCCGATCTGGCTCTTCTCGAAGGGCTCCTCCACCTCCTTCAGGTGCTGGAGAAGCCGGATATCCGTTGCCATCTTCATCGCCGACGCCGCAATTCCCGCAAGGACGTTCAATACCATGGTGTCCACCTTGCGGGAGTAGGTCTGTCCGGATACAGGGTAGCATGCGTCAAAACCCATCTTCTCCGCGATCATGGGATCAAGGGCGTCAACTTTGTCCACGTCGCCCTCAAAGAGCTCCAGGAAGGATGCCTGGGTCCCCGTGGTGCCCTTGCTTCCAAGGAGCTTCAGCCCCGCCCTGACATGTTTTACCTCCTCCAGATCCAGGCAGAACTCCTGCATCCACAAGGTGGCACGCTTCCCCACGGTCGTGGGCTGCGCGGGCTGGAAATGCGTGAAGCCGAGGGTCGGAGTCGACTTGTAGGTGTCCGCGAAGACGGACAGCCCCGCGAGGACATTCACGAGCTTGGTGTGGACCAGGTCCAGCGCCTCGCGCATTAGGATGATGTCGGTGTTGTCGCCGACGTAGCAGCTTGTTGCGCCTAAGTGGATAATGCCCTTCGCCTTAGGGCACTGGAGCCCGTAGGCATAGACATGGCTCATCACGTCATGGCGCACTACTCTCTCCCTCGCCCTGGCCTCATCATAGTTGATGTCGTCGGCGTGGGCCTTCATCTCCTCTATCTGCTCGTCGGTGATCGGGAGCCCCAGTTCCTTCTCCGTCTCCGCGAGGGCGATCCAGAGCCGCCTCCACGTGCGGAATTTCTTGTCCTGAGAGAAGATGTACTGCATCTCCCTGCTGGCATATCTCTCCGAAAGAGGACTGCTGTATCTGTCCGTCGGCATCCCTGTTCTCCTTTCCCGCCCCGGAATCCCGGGGCTTTATCCTGTTCATCCGACTGTCATGTTGGCGCGGTAGTTGCTCCTCAGCTCCTTCAGCGTCGCGGCGAGCTCCTCCGCGAATTCCTGGCTGCCCCCGTCCTTCTTCAGGTTTTTCAGGCGGGCGATCTGCCTGCTTCCTATAGTGCTCTCCGCGTAGTCCCTTACCTCCTCCATGCGCTTCTCCAGCGCAAGCGAGGCGTCGTAGGCCTCGGGATGCCTTGCGATGAATGAGACATAGTCCGCATCCGGCAGGTACAGCCTGATCGCCGCAAGATAATCGCGGTAAAACTTCCTGCTGCCCGTGAGGCGGTACGCGCGGTCGAAACAGTCCGCCGCGTAGGCAAAGCGGAACAGCTCAGTGTAGATCACGCCGCGGCTGTGCTCCACCCTTGCGCGCATGTTGCGCTCCTCCGCGGGCAGGCTCTCCAGGATCGCGTCATATTCCGAGAGCGCCTGGTAGAAGTGCCCGCTGTCCATCAGGTAATCCGCCTTGGCCTCCCTCTGCTCGAAAAGCTCAAGTCCCTCGCCGGCACGGAGAATAGCGACGGTCTGCTTCTTCAGCTCGTCGCTCAGATAATCGCTTGCCCTTAAAAGTGTCTGGACGAATTCCGGGAGCACGCCCTTCACGCCCAGAAGCGCGGAAAGCGACCTGGAGAGTTCGTTCAGCCCGCACTCCTCCGAGAGCCACTTCACCAGCGCGGGATCCACGAGATCCTCGCTGAGGAACTGCGCGCTCTTGTAAACCGCATAGCAAAGTTCCTCGAGGCTGTAGACGTTCCAGTCGAGTTCCTTCAGGTGATATGGATTTCTGGCCCGGACGCCAGTAGTTGTAAGTATCGGCATTTCCTTCTCCGGAACAGATGCGGCGGGCTTTGCGGCGCCGCACCTCTTAAGCTAGATTCCCTCGATCTTCTTGTCCCACACCTGCTCGGTGGAGGGGAAAATTTCCCCGAACCCCAGGTCCTCGACATGAACGGAAAGCGTCGTCGGATCGGTCATGGTGATGCGCACCTTGATCCTTGTGGTGCGCTCCGGCCTCGCGGGAGGGTTCTCCAGCACGACCGGGATCGTCGTCATGCTGCCCCCGGTGAGCGGCGTCACAACGAACTGCAGCTCATTTCCCGTATCCAGGATGTACTCCTCTTCCTTCTGCACCTCGTACCAGTTCTCCCCCGCGGAAAGAAGGGGCTGATAGGTCGGGTGGCCGTTCCTGTCCACCATGATTCCGATATTGGACTTAAGCCTGTTCTCCCCGAGGAAGAAGTAATCGGAGGCGTGAACCGGGGGATTCATCCTGACCATCGCGCCGTAGGCCGCGCCCTTGCTGTAGAGGTTGCTCCCGAGGAACACACGCCGGTGATAGGTCAGATAGGAGACGGATTTCTTCATCCACTGATCCTGGAACCCGTCCCCGAGGAGGAACACGGAGGAGATCTCCTGCTCCGGGGCAATCTTCTTCAGGATGTTGTAGAAGCGGGTATCCCGCTCGTCCTCCGCGGGTTCGGCCGCGGGGAGATAGTCCTTCTTCTCCTCTTCCTCGGGCAGCTCCCCTCTCGTCATCTCGGGGAATTCGGCGTACTCCGTGAATGCGACGACCGGAGTCGCGTGATTGTTGTACCGCATGCGGATGACCTTCATCGCGTGCATGCCGTCATACTCACAGATCATCGCCCCTTTTTCGTGCATCGACGCGGGCTGCATAAGCATATAGTGATAAAAGGATCCCGCATGGCTCTCCGAGAGGATGTTCTCCACCGGGAGCGAAAGGAACTCCTTCATCTTGTTCAGCGCATTCACCGTTGCGGTATCCATCACCTCGGACGTAAACATGATGCAGCTGATCTCATCCGCAGGGATGGAGTCCTGCATCAGCGCGAGGACCCTCCGCACGAAGAGCGCAAGCAGCGAACACGGGTCGTAGTCCTGGTCCTCGATCCGGACGGGATTTCCCTTCACCGCCGAGGAGAAAATATGATTGACCAGGGTTCCGCCCCCGCGGCTCTGGACGCGTTTTGCCTCCTCCCCGCAGTACCAGAGGTTCGCCCCGGTCTTCTTCACCAGAGCGGTGGGTATGCTGAAGGGGTCGATGTCGTCGTCCGGGCGCACCCGGAAGGTCACCGGGTCGCTGCCCTGCATTCCGGGGCTGATCCAGGACACCTGGCTTGCGTACTCGCCGATGTCAAAACCGATTTTATATCGCTTCGCACTTTCTCGCGTAAACAGCATATGAACTCCCGCCGCCTATTTCTTCCGGTGGAACAGCGCTTCCACCATAAGAGCCTTCCTGTTGTAGTCTTCCATCACCTTCAGCGCTTCGTCATAGTGCTTCATCGCGCTCTCCGTGGAGATGCGGTTGATCAGCGCGAACCGGTCGTCCCCCGTGTCCAGGATGCGGGTATCCTGTCCGAACGAGCCGCTCTCCACCACATTCTTCTGATCCATGTCGTCCGTGATGAAATACCTTACCTGCTCGCCGAAGAACAGGATAAACCCGGTGACATAGATCCCGTCGTACATCTCCTTCATCGGCTTGACCAGGTACTGGGTGTCGCTCTCCTCCCTGCGGTCAACGGTGTAATGAATGAGCACGTTGGCCCCTCTCCGTCCCCTGAACTGGATCATCGTCTCGTCGGAGTATGCCTGAAGCTCCGGCGTAAGGCCGGCAAAGCGCCTGTAGAACGGGAACACGATATGGCCTCCGATGAGGTCTTCCAGGAAGAGCCTGCAGACCGACAGCTCCTTCTCCCCGATCTCCTGGGCGGAGGCGGACATTCTTTTCAGGTAAGCCATGCGGCAGACATCGTAAAGAGGGAGCCCCCTCCTGCTGTACTCCGCGATATGATCGAAGATCACCGGACCAAAACTGACGTCATCCGCAAAGTAATAGTGGGAAATCTGCGCGAGCAGCGCGCCGACGCGCTGGGTTGAGGCACCTCCCTGCTCGAATTCCGACAGCAGTTCCTCCTCCTCGGGCAGCACAGCACCGCTGTAAAGCATCTGTGACACAAGGCGGTCGGTGATCCCGTCGGCCTTCATCCCGAAGCCCCTCATCGCGCTCCGGATCTCCGAGAGTTCCACGGAGAGGCCCTCGAACCATCCGGCAAGGTAGGCGAGCATGCGCTCGTCGTACTTGCCCGCGGAGAATACCTCGTGGATCAGTTCGGCGAGTTTTCCGTTCTCCGGAAGCTCGCTCAGAGGAAGCCTTGTGAGCAGCCTCATGAGCATTCCGGGATCCGCGCCCTGAATGTCGTACTTCTCCAGCCACTCCAGTGCCTTCGCGCTCTTTCCCCTCATGGAGAGGAACGCGAGGATCTCCGCGCGCTCGGCCGGCGATGTGCCTTCCGGGGAGACCGCATCGAGAAGTGCGTCAAGCTCCCTCACGCAGTCGTTGTCGTTCAGATAGCGGAGAAGTTTTGACTGAAGATCCTCCCTTATGGAGCGCTCGAGGCTCTTCTCCCTGAGGAGCCTCTCACAGCGGTCGGCATTGAGTCCGCTTACGGCAAAACTCTCCCCCTGGGATACCAGGTATAGATCGAACTCGCAGATCCCCGTATCAAAATTCGCTGCCGCCCGCTTAATGTCGGCAAAGCTTCCGAGGGGCTCGATGATCGCAGGAGTCGAGACCGCGCTCCTCCCGTCGGGCGTATCCAGGAACAGGTGATAGTCCTCCCCGTAGATCGGGGCGGTCAGCTCGCGGTCGTTCACCGCAAAGGTGCGCGTGACGGCGGCGCGGTCATAGGAAATAATCACTGCGCTGACATTGCCCTGACCGAGATGGATGGCCGAGGAGAAACAGACCTCCGCCGCTGCCGCGGCGTTATGCGCATTGATATTCTCCGGCCTCAGGTAGTGCTCATAGAGAAACGCCAGGTTCCGCCCGGTATGGCGCCTTGTGAGCTCCGTCTCCACAAAGGAGACAATCTGCGGCCTGTACTGCTCGTAGAGCTCCGCAAGGCTTCCGCGGTGCTCGTGGACATAGCGGTAGAGCAGGGCCGTCTTCTGGACCGGCAGGGTGCTCTGGTAACAGAAGTAGCGAAGTATGGCCTCCGGTATCTCCCCATCGAAGTCGTCGGGGACGGAGAGCATGTAAAACTCAAACAGCCTTGTCAGCGTGAGCCCCGCCTCCACTCCACGCTCGAAATAGGGGAAGTAGGCGCTTCCGGACATGGAGTTGCGGAGCAGCAGCGAACAGATGCTGTTGAGCGTGTCCGCAGGGAGAATCCCCGCCTCATAGGAGCGGGCAAGGATCTGGAACAGCCGCTGGCGGAAGACCCTCTCCCGCGCGGCGAGATAGTTCACGTGGCTCATTACGGCCTCGTTCATCGTGCCGCGCTTCACCGCGTACCAGAGGATCTGCAGCGCGAAATCATCCAGCGACGTCAGGATCGCGGGATTGATCCGGATGAGCTGCCAGGCCTCGATGTAAAGAATGGGACTGCGGCAGCCGCGTCCGAACTGATCGTTCAGCATCTCCCAGGAGAGCGACGGGCGCTTCCTGTACTCCGGGGAGAGATACATTAAGAGCCATGCGAGACGCCAGTTGGACGGATCCCTCCGCAGCTCCTGCTCCACGATCTCCGCCGCCTCCAGTGTGACCAGAGTGCCGTGCTCCTCCTCGGAGAGCGCACCGAGATAGCGCCTGTAGCACTCCTCTGCGGGTTTCAGCCCGTCGGGCCAGGTGCGGTCGAACTCCGAGAGCCTGTAGACAGCGTCGGAGATCTGCCCCGCGCTGATGTCCAGATGGATGCGGTAGAGGGAAGTCACCGGGTCATCCGGGCGCACTGCCATCATGCGCTCCACAAGAAGCCCGGTCTGGGAGAGCCACTCTCTCCCGTTCATCTTCCTGTCCCGGAAATCCTCGTAGTAAGACATCATCCTGTAGAGGATCTGGGCATACTCGAGATTATCGTGATAGGCGGGGTCTGTTCCGGTCACGGCGGGAACGATCTCCACCGGGATGGTGATGTTGATCCAGGGGCCCTGGAAAATAATCCTGCCCAGGTTGACGCCGCCGTGCAGCGCGTAGTAATCGACGTAATAGTGGAAGGCAAAGGTCGTGCCCTCAAAATCCCCGTCGGAGATCTCCGTCACCGTGGGATGGAGGAAATCTCCCTCGGTTCTTACGTGGATCGCGGTGTGCCCCCACCCGTTCTTCAGGATGTGGAAATAGAACTCGCCGTATCCGGTCTCTCTTCCGGTGAGAACGGTGCGGACCTTCTCGACCTCCGCGGAGTAGCTCACTGCGGGCTTGAGTCCCGCGGCGATAAGGAATTCCTCCACGTTGCGGAAGTTGCCGGGAGAAGCGGAAAGCCCGCGGTAGAGGGAAAGTGCCTCCGCCTCCTGGGGTTTCGAGGGATCGAGTATGGAAGGAAATCCCTGGGAATAGAAAAGGCGTACCGCCTCCGCGAAATTCGTCTTTGCCAGGGCGGCGAAATGCTGCAGATTCTCCACAGTCCCTTCCCTTGACTCGAGAGGCTTAACTGCGACGGTAACCAGGAAGGGCAGCTTGTACTCCCCCTGGTTGGATACGATGCGGAAATACCCCTCCACCGTATCCCCGGAGGCAAGCCCCGAGGCGTCGAAGCGGTAGGCGACCTCGTCCGCGGAGCCGGCAAACTCCTTTGTAATGCAGTGCATCCGCACGGTAGAGGTGCTGACAAGCCCCTCCGAGACGTATCCTGCGGGGCCGTAAACCGTAAAGGAGCCCTCACCCGTCTCCCCCGGCGCGAGGGTCAGCTCGACTCTCGAGACAGAGAAGGTGAGAGGGCCTCCGATGATATGATACTCTTCACCCGCCATGCGGTCCGGAATGGTGCGGAAATGTCCCACGAAATGCCTCCAAAAAAGCAATATATAGAAAATTATACAGTAAAAATGTGGTTCATGCGAACATGAACCACATTTTTGCGCGTTTACAATGAGCCATGCGCTCCCGGTATGCTATACATCCATTCGGAAGCCTGCTTCCAAATGTCGTTTACTGCTGTTCTCCTTTGGCAAGGCTCAGCATGATGCTGTTGCTTCTCTCGATGAACTTCGCCATGGCCCCGCCGTCGAGAGGCGCGTTCTGTATGCGTGCGAGGTCATAGAGCTGCTCACTGATGAGTTTTGCGTTGTCCGCCTCCGGATTCTCCATGAGGTATTTCACCAGCGGATGGTTTGCGTTGAGGACAAGGGTCTGTCCTTCCTCCCCGTATCCGCCGAGATCCATGCCGTTCGCCGCGTACATCTTCATCATGTCCTGCATCCGGCGGCTCTGCTCATCGACAGTCAGGATGGAGGCAATGCGCTTGTCCTTAAGCCTCTGGAGGATCACTTTCTGGCTGTCCTTTCCTACGGCCTTCCGGATGATTTCCTGAAGCTTCTCCCCTGCCGCCTTCAGTTCCTCCGCTGCCTTCTTCCCCGTGCGGCCCTTCAGCGCGTCCTGGATGTCCGCGTCAATGCGGGCGAAGCGGATTCCCTCGTTCTTCATCTCCAGCTGGGAGATGAAGGGCTGGTCAATGTTGTTGTTCAGGACAAAGGCCTGCATCCCGGCGGAGCGGAACATGGCGATGTACTGGCTCTGCTGCTTCTCGTCGGTCACGTAGTAGATCGTGCGGTCGGCCTTCTCCTCCTCGTCCTCCGTCTCGACGGGATTGCCATCCGCGTCAATGATTTCGGGCTTCTCCTCCTTATTCTCCGCGGTCTCCCCGGATTCCGCGTCCTTCTTCTCTCCGCCTTCTTCTTCGCTCTCCTCATCCGCATGTCGGTTGATTTCGAGCGCATCAGGCAGTGCGACATACTTGCCGTCGAGGTTCTTAAAGAGGATGTAGTCCGTCATCTTCTCGCAGAACTTGTCGTCCCTCAGGCAGCCGTATTTGATGAAGGGGCTGATGTCATCCCAGTACTTCTCGTAGTTCTCCCTGTCGGTCTTGCACATGCCGGAGAGCTTCTCCGCCACCTTTCTCGTGATGTACTCGGAGATTTTGTTGACGAAGCCGTCGTTCTGCAGTGCCGAGCGGGAGACGTTGAGAGGGAGGTCCGGGCAGTCGATGACGCCTTTTAAGAGCATGAGAAACTCCGGGATGACCTCCTTGATGTTGTCCGCGATGAACACCTGGTTGTTGTAGAGCTTGATCACGCCCTCGATGGACTCGTACTCGATATTGATCTTCGGGAAATAAAGGATGCCCTTCAGGTTGAAGGGGTAGTCCATGTTCAGGTGGATCCAGAATAACGGCTCCTTGTAGTCGTTGAACACCTTGCGGTAGAAGGCCTTGTACTCCTCGTCGGTGCAGTCCTTCGGGTTCTTCGTCCACAGCGGGTGCGGGTCGTTCATGAGCTCGGGCCTGCGGCGGATCTTGAGTTTTGGCTCCGCGCCCTCCTTCACATTGCCGTCCTTGTCCTTCTCCGCAGGGATCTCCTCGATGACCACGTCGGAGGGTACCCGCTCGGAGGCGTTGATCGTCCTGGTCTCGGAGGTGTCCTTCTCGGAGAGCCAGATTTCGGTCGGCATGAAGGAGCAGTATTTCTTAATGACCTCCGACGCCCTGTAGTAGTTGGAGAACT
>JAEEGL012916071.1_pt1 | contig 21029 bp, 19 predicted proteins | sample 9134231 | NCBI WGS metagenome assembly JAEEGL01 (sample SAMN16246548, study PRJNA631951) | gut metagenome | biome: gut microbiome; feature: rumen; material: fiber-attached | host: Bos | place: Iran: Karaj | collected 2018-10 | reverse complement strand
CTTTTGTGAACGGTCGTGAAAGCGGGTATGTAAAAGTTTTTGTGCCAGTGGACTGTCGGGCGTACCCAAAAATTCACGGTACAATTGCTGAATAGCGGGGTTATCACTGGATTTGCGTAAGTCTTGGTAACGGTCCATGTGCTTAATTGTCTCCGCCCGTTTTTGTGCGTTGCCGCGGTTGTCTTGAATCAAACCTGTATCGCTTGGTTGTCCACCACCATTCACACAACCACCCGGGCAAGCCATAACCTCAATAAAATCGTACTGGACCTTACCCGCCTGTATTTCACGAATCAATTTTTCTGCATTCGCAATTCCCGAAACCACAATGCTTTTAATGGGGCGTGGCAGTTGGTTTTTGATAGTACGCAAAGCGGCCTCACACACGCCACCCGAAGTGCCAAAAATCAAACCCGCACCCGACGAAAGCGACAACGGATTATCGTATGTTTCATCGGGCAATGCCGCTAAGTCAATCCCTTGTTGTTTCAAAAAGCGAATTGCGACCCGTGTTGTTAACACCATATTTACATCCTTAACATCATCGCGCGTAATTTCGTCGCATTTAGCAATACACGGCATTAGCATCACGGTAAAAATTTGTTGTGGGTCAAGCCCCATTTTTTGGGCATAATAACTTTTAACAATCGCACCAAACATTCCCATTGGTGATTTAGCGGTCGACAAATGAGGAATTAATTCGGGATGCATTTGTTCCACATAATTCACCCACCCCGGACAACACGAAGTAAACTGTGGCAAGTTTTTACCACTGCGCACACGCTCCAATAATTCGGCACCTTCCTGCATCACGGTTAAATCCGCAGCAAAATCCAAATCAAAAACTTTATCAAAGCCAACACGACGCAACGCCGCTACCATTTTCCCTTGTACGTTGGTACCGCTGGGTAAACCAAAACCTTCACCAATGGCCACGCGGGTACTGGGTGCGGTTGCAATGATACAATGCACTTGTGGGTCATTGAGTTTTTCCATTAACAACGGCAAGTTGCTGTTTTCAATTAAAGCACCGGTTGGACAGTTAGCCACACATTGTCCACACGCAATACATTTTGTCGTATCCAAACCTTGTCCGAACGCGCAACCAATTTCTCCGTCAAAACCACGTCCCAAAGTCCCTAGAACACCGACTTGTTGCACATCGTGACAAACTTTCACACAACGTCCGCAACGGATACACTTACTGTTATCACGGACAATATGCTTTTGGTCTTTGGCAATGGGCAACAAAGGACGACTGGGCGCATAGGCTTGCGGATTCGCATCATACTGGTCGGCAAAACGTTTCAACCGACATTCTTCTGCACGACCACAAGTTAAACAATCTAAACGATGGTCCGCCAACAATAATTCCAACACGGTTTTGCGTGCCGCGTTAACTTGGTTATCATTAGTGATAATTTGCATACCGTCCACAATCTGCGTGTTGCAAGCCGTTACTAAACCCCGCCGTCCAACAACTTTCACCACACACACCCGACACGAAGCCAATGCGCCAATACTTTTTTCGTAACACAGTGTCGGAATTTGAATCCCCACACTAGCGCACGCTTGCAAAATTGTTTGTGGTTCAGTGAACTCGTAAACTTGTTGGTTAATGGTTACCTTCATCGTTGTTTTCCTCCTGTAATAGCATGCACTGGACATTTACGCGCACAAGTACCACATCGCACACAAGTAGTCTGGTCAATTTCATGACGTGAGCGGGTCTTTCCGTGAATTGCGTGCACGGGACACTGCTGCGCGCATAAACCACAACCCACACATTTATCAGTAATGTAATAGCCATGAAAACAAACTCCCGCCGGACATTCACAACGCAAATGCGCGGCAAATTCAGCACCAAAATACCGTAACGCCGACAAAACTGGATTCGGACTGCTTTGTCCTAAGCCACACAGACTGGTATCCATGATTTGTTGACTTAAAGTTTGAATTTGTTCCAAGTCGGCCGGTGTTCCCTTGCCCTTGGTAATTTGTTCCAAAATCGTTTCCAATTTTTTGGTACCAACCCGACAAGGAGTACATTTACCACAACTTTCGCTGGCGGAAAATTTCACAAAGAATTTGGCAAAGTCCACCATACAAGTCGTTTCGTCCAAAACAATCAAACCACCTGAACCTAAAATTGCGCCGACCTGTTTCAAACTTTGATAATCTAACGGAGTATTAAACAAACTTGCCGGCAGACACCCACCACTGGGACCACCAATTTGTACGGCTTTAATTGTATGGCCGGGTTTTGGTCCACCGCAGTAATGATAAACTAAATCATAAATTGTCGTTCCCAACGGTACTTCAACTAAACCACATTTTTGTACCGCGCCGGAAACCGCAAAAATTTTTGTATTTTTGAACTTGTCTGGTCCATACAAAATAATGTTCGGGATATTAGCCAAAGTCTCCACGTTATTAATCATCGTCGGTTTCCCGTACAAACCCGCCTCAGTCGGATACGGCGGACGTGGGTGCGGTTCCCCGCGCTCACCCATGACACTATTTAACAGTGCGGTTTCTTCACCACAAACGTAAGCCCCTGCCCCCAAACGAATAACAATGTCAAAATCTTGACCCAAGTTACCATCACGGTGCGCTTGGTCAATGGCGGCTTGCAAGTTAGCAACCGCGTCCGGATATTCGGCACGTACGTAAATGACACCTTGATGCGCGCCTACCGCGTACCCAGCAATGCGCATCGCTTCCAAAATTGTATGGGGAAATTGTTCCATAATAGCGCGGTCCATAAAAGCCCCAGGGTCCCCTTCATCACCGTTACACACAACATATTTTTCCGTACCTGGAGCCTGCGCCAACAAACGCCACTTCTTACCCGTCGGGAAGCCCGCACCGCCACGTCCACACAAACCACTGGCGTCAATCATGGCAATGACGGTGTCTGGACTAATTTTTTCAGTATAGATTTTTTTAATGGCTGCATACTGCCCGTTACCGAAGTTCATGAAGCGCCTCCCTAATTTGTTCTACTGTCGCATGTTCGTAAACTTTGTCGTTAATCATCACTACGGGTGCCGCAGCACATTTTCCTAAACAGCGGGTATTTTTTTGGATGGAAAATTTCCCGTCCTTTGTGATTTCCCCTGCGCCGATACCTAACTCTTGACGCAACATTGTTAGAATTTTTTCCGCACCCGCAATGAAACAAGCCGTTCCCATGCAAACAGAAATCACGTATTTGCCTTGTGGTGTAAACGAAAATTGCTGATAAAATGAAGCGACTGAATAAACCTGCGTCGGCGAAACATGGAACTGTTCCGCAATCCGTTGAACCGCATCACGTGAAATATAACCCTCCTGTTGCATTGCTTGTTGTAAAGCGACAATGATACTATTTGGAATCATTTAATTCTAACACCTTCCAATTTACGTAACGGGAACGGCAAACGCGCTCCTTTTTTACGATAATCTTTTAATAATTGTTTTTTGACAAATGCTGGACGTAAATCAACTTTTTCGATTTGTTCCATGTCCAACCAAACTGGTTCATAAGTACCGCCTTTACGTAATGGGTCAGTATATTCCTCCGCATCAGTTGGTTGTGGTTCGCCGCTTTGATATTCACAAGCCATAAACGTTTGCCAACCATCGCCACGGTGATGTTTGTGATCTTCGTACCAGAACTTATATAATTCACGGAATGGACGTGCCACAACACTGGTTTCTTCTAAAACCTCGCGCGCACAAGTTTGTGCCAAAGTTTCACCAGCATCCACGTGTCCACCGGGGAACACATAGTATTCTTGGTTATCGCGATGACGGAAAATCGCCAACAATTTACCGTCGCGAATTACAATACCACGCCCGATAATGCTAGGTTCAATTTGCCATTTTTTTTGTTTCGGTGGTTTACTAAAACCAACCAATAATTGTTGCATCTGGTATTGTAAATCATCACCTAAACGGGCTACCCCATCTTTGGTCATACGTCCATCGACCAAGTACTGCCGACTGTCAATAGCTTGACCAACTTTAACCCGTGTTAACCGGAATAAATGATACGGGCGATCTGTAACAATCGGAATAATCGGCACGCCCGCGTGTAAAGCTGCCATTGCAATCCCGTTTTGGATTTTCAAATTATCTTCCGCGTTAAAGGAACGATGTCCTTCCGGCATAACCATCAAGGCATGGTTTTTTTCTAAAACTTTTTGACTATCACGAATCAAAGCCAGTTCCGCCGAACGCTTAACGGGAATACCACCTAAATTACCGAAGAACCAACGGCCAAAACCTTTGGTGAATAATTCACCTTTAATCCAGAAATTAGTCTTCCGCCAAACATCAATGACAATCATTGGACCATCCAACGCATTACGGTGGTTCATTGCAAGAATTACCGGTTTGCCACGGTATTTACGTAACTCCTTTTGATTAATCCATTTAGTCCAAAACATTAACTTAAACGGAATGTAACAAATTAACTTTAAGATAAATCTTAACATGTTCCTATTTTAATATAATTGCCAACATTTCGTCCACCACTTCATGCGCAACTCGTCCTGTGGTATCGATCACAATCGCATCGGACACCTGCACTAACGGTGAATCTTTGCGTTGCATATCCATGCGATCACGTTCTTTGGTTGCCGCCAACACTTTTTCAAAACTCATTGGTTCGCCCCGTTCGATAAAGTCATGATAGCGACGACGTGCGCGTTCTTCCAAAGTCGCGGTAACATAAAATTTAAAGTCTGCTTGCGGAAATGCGACCGAAGTCGTTTCCCGACCTTCAACTACTAAATCCATGTTACGTGCCGTTTGGTGTTGAATTTGGTGGACGCGTTCCTGTACGGCGGGATTCATAGCGACCACTGGTACGTGTTTTGAAACGGCAACCGAACGAATTTCAGTTGTGATATCTTCCCCATCTAAACTCACCAAAGTGCGTTTATCTGGACCACATTTAATTTCAATCTTACTTTGATGATAATCTTTTCCGCATAAATCGCACACTGCAATCGCCCGGTAAATAGCCCCCGTATCTAAACATAAAAAGTTTAATTTTTGCGCTAATAATTTTGAAATCGTTCCTTTTCCACTAGCGGTGGGACCATCCATTGCAATTACCATCTTAGAAGCCAATTTAACACACGTGATTTTTTTTGTAAAAGAAAAAAGCACGACTTGTCAAATTACCCCGCACTATGCTATGATAAAACGTTAATCAGGCGCTCGCTGTTCGGGAGACTGAACAGAGGAAAGTCTGGGCATCAAATGGCATCATGCAAGTTAACGGCTTGTCGCGGTGACGCGAAGGACAGTGCAACAGAAAGCAAACCGCCCGGTTTCGGGTAAGGGTGAAACGGCGGAGTAAGAGCCCACCGCACGACGGGTGACCGGCGTGGCAATGTAAACCCCATGAGATGCAAGGTTAGCGGTTGAGATTTAATGGCGGCCAGTCAACTCGACCCATACACCGCGTGAACGTGCCGGCGACGGTACGTCAAGATAGATGAGCGCCCTCGACATAACCCAGCTTATGATTGACTCTAATTAGCCCGCAAGGGCTTTTTAGATGCACGTTTTTTGTTTAACTACAATAAACTGACGTATGGAAACAACCACTATTACTGTTCGTGCCACACCAGACGCCTTGGTAAAAATTTATGACGAAACACGTGACGAAGTGGTTTATCTTGACAATACGAATGCGGATGGTGAAAGCGCACCTGTCACCTTACCTGCAACTGGTGGACAATTTTATATTGACGTAACAATTTTTGATAACCCAACACTCACTGTATCATAAAAAATGACCCGCATGCACCGAGTCATTTTTCAAGCAACATGTTAGTCTTTATATGGCAATCTGACATCATCCATGTCGCGACAACTATCCACAATTGCGGTTGTACGGTTATAATCAACTCGATCCTTAAAAATCGGGTCCCAAGTTGCTTTCAAGCCTTTGAGTTGTTCATAGTTATATTGAATTTGATTAAGTTTTTCAAGCACAACGTCGTAACGTAAACGATGATGGACTTCAGAATTAATTTTTAATTTACTCTTCTTAGGTTTAATTGTTTCATGATAAGGAGCCAATAATTCGTTACGGTTTAAAATAACATTGTTACGAAATTTATCTTCCCAAGTATTTTTGGGACCTTCAATCTCTTCATAAAGTTGTTCAACTTCGTTAAGTAATTGCACCGCTTCGGTGAAAGTTGGCTGACAAAACCTTTCACCGTCCGAACTAATCAAAACTTGTTGGTTAAATGTGCCCAAATTTTCTTCCATGGTTACTCCCTTTTTGTTGATTACAATTTAGCATATCGTGTTTGCTAAATCAAGGCTTGCAACCCAAAAAATCAGAATTTTTAACCGTTGACAAATTTCGACAAATTTCGCTTGGAAGAATATTGCTCTCATTGTATGTTGGTCTTATGTCGCGCCGTAAACTGTTCATTAATCTTGCGGTAATCCTCGTCTGTGGAACAGTCGCAATTTCTTTGCCGGTCATCGCAAGCCACTTGCAAACATCAGCAGACGCGACCGCTCACAAAGATTATCAATTAACTTGTAAATTTGTTGGTAGTGATCACCATGATTACTGTGATAATTATTTAATTTGGCAACTTGAATTAAAATGCGGCAACCAAATCATCAGTCCGTGGCAAGAGATTCATCAAAGTATTATTAACAATCCAACACTGGCAACATACGATGCTAATTATCTTGAATTAAAAACAAACGGCTTTCACCAAATTAAAACAACCACTGAAACACCAATGGTTGTGATATATGATGGTTATCGTTGTGTTTTAACATATTAAACGTCGCGACGCTTATTAACGAGCCAACCACCTAAAACAAAAACCACGGCATAACCCGCCGGCACTAATAAGGCACGCATTAATTCTGGCTTATCCGCCATTTGTAATCCCATCGGACCAGATAAGCCCATCAAGATGTATTCTAATTGATACTTGGTAATTTCAAAATTAATTTTCAAAATCATAATCATTGTGTTTAGGATCAAGAACACCAAAGTAATGCCGACCAAATTAATCGCCAAACTGCCTGCCAATTTACCAATCATCATACTAATGCCAAAGTATAAACCATGCATACCCACCAAGACCCATAATTGTAAGAATAAATCGCCCCAGTTAAAACCAACCGGCATTGTGCCAACTTTACCGCTCAGCACAAGTGTAAATAAAAAGGTAACCGCGATAAAAATGATTGCCATCGCCAAAGTCACAAACAACGAAATCAAATATTTACTGAAATAAACAGCACTTCGACTGTAGCCACGCGCATAAATGTTTTTGATAGTATGTTGCGAGTAGTCGCCACACGCAAACAGTGTGATGTAAATGCCAACCAACGAAGCCCCCACAATTGAAACATAATTACTGTATTGCAATGCCAATAAACTTGCTTCTGTAGCACCCATGTCCCCGTAAAAAAGCCGCATGGAAACAAGTGATAAAATTAAACCAACTAAACCGATGACAAAAATGATGTAAAGACTTTTTTGTTGCCACAATTTACGCCATTCAAATTTTAATAACTTAATCATGTTTACCTCCCATGCGACGAATGAAATATTCTTCCATGCTGTCAACTGTATAAGACAAACTGTATACTTTTAATCCCGCCTGAACCAAATGTTCGTTAATTGTAGCACTATCCACCGCTACCGACATTACGTCAAGATGGTTATCCTGTGCCGTAATGACGGCATGCGGAGATAACTTTTTAATCACCTTAGCGGCAACCGCCGGTTGGTCTGTCACAATATGGAGTTTCTGTTGACAACGTTGTGTTAACTCTGCTGCCGAAACCTCTTCCACTAAAACACCTTGATTAATAATGCCATAACGCGTGGTAACTTTGGCTAATTCATCTAATAAGTGACTGGAAATTAAAACAGTCACACCTTTTTCATGATTTAAACGCAACAATAAATCGCGAATCTCTTTAATTCCTTCCGGGTCTAAGCCATTAACTGGTTCATCCAAGACTAATAATTCAGGGTTACCCAACATGGCAATAGCAATTCCCAAACGTTGTTTCATCCCTAATGAGAAATTTCCAACTTTCTTTTTACCAACATTATCCAAGCCAACAAATTGCAAAATACTTGCCACGTCACTATCATCGGCTCCAGCCAAAACAGCAAAACGTTTCATATTTTCGGTAGCAGAACAACCTTTATACAAAGCCGGTTCCTCAATTAATGCCCCGATACGACGGCGCGCGCTATTTAATTTTTCACCACCAAATAATTTAATTTCACCTTGAGTGGGATGCGACATACCCAGTAATAATTTCATTAAAGTCGTTTTACCAGCGCCATTTTTACCAATGAAACCGTAGATATCGCCTTTGGCAACGTGTAAAGAAACATGGTCTAAAACCGTCTTCTTTCCATAAGTTTTGGTCAAACCATTGGTTTCAATCACGTAATTGTTTTGACTAACTTCACTCATTGTTTTCATAATAATCATAACCCTTACCCCTGTCAAGCGCACGAGAAAATAACAATTGACCTCAAAAAACAAAAAAACCAAATCGTAATTGACTTGGTTTTTTTGGTGCCCAGGATCGGACTTGAACCGATATGGAGTTGCCCCCGAGGGATTTTAAGTCCCTTGCGTCTGCCGATTTCGCCACCTGGGCGTACGTTCATTATAACACCGTCCATGATAAATGACAAGATAATTTGCACATAATAATCATATAACCCCTTGCGGCGACAGAAGACGAAAAAGTTGCCCAAAAACAGAGAATGTGGAATAATCAAATTATGAAACTTACTGAAGATTTTAGTACCTTAGACCGTTACTTTCGTGCCGCTAACTATTTATCGGTGGCTCAACTGTATTTACGCGACAATCCTCTGCTGGAACGACCTTTAACCCGGAGCGACATTAAAGCCCGCATTTTAGGACACTGGGGAACAGTTGTCGGTCAAAATTTTGTTTACGCACATTTAAGCCGAGCAATTAAAAAATTTGACCAAAACATGATTTTAATTTCCGGACCAGGACACGGTGGTAATTTCTTTATTGCGAATGCTTACTTAGAGGGTACCTATAGTGAAGTTTACCCAACTTACACACGGGACAAATCCGGTATCCAAAAACTATGTCGTGCTTTTTCTTTCCCAGGTGGAGTTTCGTCGCATGTTGCACCACAAATTCCCGGAAGTATGCATGAAGGTGGCGAACTAGGTTATGCTTTGGCACATGGTTTTGGCGCCGTATTAGATCGTCCAGATTTAGTTGCCGCTGTAATTATCGGTGATGGGGAAGCCGAAACTGGACCACTTTCTGCTAGTTGGTGGGGAACTAAATTTTTGAATCCGCAGAAAGATGGGCACGTCTTACCCATTGTACATTTGAATGTTTATAAGATTGCCAACCCGACTTTGTTAGCCCGTATCTCACCGACCGAACGCCAACAATTCTTTACTGGTTTAGGTTATGAAGTGATTGAAGTAGTTGTGGGGCGCGACCCGTCAGCCATCATGCAAGACCATCAAGCCATGGCAAACGCGATTGATTACTGTTTACAATGTTTCCGTACCCAAAACGGCAAACACCCGTTAATTATTTTGAATTCCCCGAAAGGTTGGACAGGTCCTGCGACCGTCGATGGTAAAACGGTGGCTGGCACATTTAACGCACACCAAGTTCCGATTGATATGAGTCAACCACACCACGTCAAATTAGTTAATGATTGGTTGCAATCTTATCGTCCCCAAGAACTTTTTAATCCTGATGGTGCTTTGCAACCTGATATCGCCGCTTTCTGTCCAAAGGGAGAACGCCGTCTTTCCGCTAATCCATTAACCCGAGGTGGTAAACAATTAACACCGTTAGTACTCCCGCAACTAAATCAGTTCTTTGTACCAACCAACGTAGTCGTCCAAGATATGAATGTTTTATCCAATTACGTTGCAGCAACGATGCAACTTAACCCGAACTCTTTCCGTTTCTTTACCCCAGACGAAGCTAAATCAAACCGACTTTACGCACCTTTCCAAATTACCAACCGTGCCTGGCAAGCCGCACGCTATCCATTCGATGAAAGTTTAGCACCTGATGGTCGTATCATGGACGGAATGTTATCCGAACACGTTTGCGAAGGCATGTTGGAAGGTTATAACTTAACCGGTCGTCATGGTTTCTTCGCTACTTATGAAGCTTTTGGTCGCGTGGTTGACAGTATGCTAAATCAACACGCTAAGTGGTTAAAACAAACCCGCTTAATGCCATGGCGTACCCCACTGCCGTGTTTGAATTTTGTGGTAACCAGTCATACTTGGCAACAAGACCATAATGGTTATAGCCACCAAGACACAGGTATGGCTACTCACTTATTAGATAAAGACCCGAACGTTGTCCGTTGCTATTTCCCCGCCGATGCCAATACTTTACTAGCAGTCTTCGACCGTTGTTTACACGATACGAACAAAATTAACTTGATTACCGCTTCCAAGCACCCGACCCATGGTTGGCGTACCGGAGCACAAGCCATTGCCGATGTCAAAGCCGGTATCAGTATTTGGCACGATGTCGACCAGCCCGATGTTGTTTTAGCTTGCATGGGCGACACACCAACAACCGAATGTATGGCTGCCATGAAAATCTTAACAAGCCAAATGCCCCAATTAAAAGTTCGTTTGGTTAATGTGATTGATACTGGTATTTTGGGTGGTCGTGCAGATAGTTTGGATGACACCGCATACGCACGTTATTTCACCAATGATAAACCCGTAGTTTTTGTTACGCATACTTACCGCAACTTGATTTATGGGTTAATTGCTAAACGCCCCAATAGTCATCGTTACACGGTGCACGGCTACCAAGAAAACGGTGCCATTACGACAGCATTTGACATGCGTGTCCTAAATCAAATTGACCGTTGCCACATTGTACAAGCAGTGATAAGTGCTACTACCCCGAACCCGACTTTGTTCGCTGCGATGGACACACAACTACAACAACACCGTGCCTACATTTTGGAACACGGCGTCGATCCCGACTGGGTAACAAAATTCTAAGCAACAAAAAGCTCGCGATCAACGGGCTTTTTAATTAAACATTGATTTTTCAATCAATTGACCACTCCTGGTTTAACCAGTTAATTCGGTTTGTAAACCACAGTTTCATACTTTGAAGATCAATCACCCAGCGGTTCATTGCTGTATCAATCGTCAAACCATTTTCCCAACGAACGAAGTTTCTGGCCATTGAGTTTTTCAAATCTGTAATTACTTCATCATTAATTTGTTCATCAATGAACGTAACAATTGCATCTGATAAAGCTGCCCAGCGTGTTTCAATTAAGTGCTTAAATTCTGCATTCTGATACAAAGCAATGTATAATTCACTCGCTGTAAAATTTGAACTTTGTCTAACTTTATCTGCGACATAAATACCTTCTGGACTTGAACTACCTCTTGCTGCGGTCACTGTTGCATCAAAATCCCACGGAGGTCCCGCATACAATTTGCCACCAGCTTTTTTGTATAAGTAGAATGAACTATAACCTGTATCTGTGTTCTTAAACAATTCATGTAAAAGATACATATCAACGAAAGAGTCAACATCAACTAAAGAAGCAAACGTGGTAAAATCTGAATTTAGCGCTGCTTCATATACCTGACTAACGTAATCTTGAATAAATGCAACTTGTGCTTGGTACTCTGCTTTCGTAATTTTACCATCTTTTACATAATCTTCGGGATCTGGTGAATGGACGGTAAACGGATATTTAACTCCATTAATACGGAAATAATCAACTCCTTCTTCTCCGCCGTCATCTAACGCATATTTATCATATTCAATTAAATAACCGGTATCCAATTCTCCATAATCAGAAGTAATGTTAACACGGTCTTCCCCAACACGCACATGTTCACAAAGGAGATAAACTCCTTGGAATATTTGATTTACATACAAATCAATAAATCTTGCCGAAGTGCAGTATTCAATATTATCAAATACGTTTTGTGCCATGTTAAACGCTAAATAATTTCTAAATAGAGTTTTATCATCAAAATTAGCACAGGCCAGTAACACCCAGTGTTTATTCTTTTTACCAAATAAAGTCGTCTTTTTGTCTTTGAATTTAATGCGGTAACCTTTTTTGTCACAATACCAAGAACCATTGCCACGACCTTTGAATTCAGCGGCTGCGGAATCGAGTAGATTTTCTTCACTTGTGTTTTGGACGCTGATAGTACTACTTACGTATGCTGCTTTTGTGACATCGCTTAATTCGTAAACTGCTTGGTTTTCGTCATATAAATTGATATACATTGCGGGTAAACTACTAACAACCGCTTCGGGTTGTTCCTCTACGTCGTCGTTTAACGGCTCTTTATGGAAAGTGCATGCCACCTGGAAAAGGCATGCAACAATTAAAATAAATACTAATCCAAACAATGTGAGAAATTTTTTCATTGGTTATCCCCTTTATTTTAGTATATACTTCTATATATAGTTTAGAATAAATCACTATTTTAATAAATTATTTTTTGCGAAATATGTCGAAAAATGTATAACGATTTAGATTTTAAGATTAGTGTGTTTTAACTATAATTAAAGTATGAGGCTACAAACTGATGAAGCAGATGATAACTTGGATGCCAATTTCGTAATTGATTTTTTAGCCATGATGATGCGCCGTGAAATTAAGAACATGGTGCAATACCATAACAATGAGCTTTTGGTTAGTTTAAGTGACCGGACAACCGCACGAATTACTGCTCCCAAAGTACCGCGCGCTACTCTACCACCCGAACAAACCGAAGCCACCATACACAATCTTGCTACTTGGCGTTATGTGATGCAACATGATTATGGTTATGGTGATAATTATGAACACACTGTCTTAAATAAATTATTGCTACATGACATTGACGAATGCCGAACTTACGTTGAAGACGCGGTTGGTAGTCAGTTAAATGCTTACTTTACCAATTATTTAATTGAATTTATGAACGGCGAAAAATTTTTGCTAGCGGTCGAATTAAAGCAATAGACACCCTACGCAAATTCCGTTATAATATAAGTATGAAATTTATATGTGATGGAGAAGATTTAAAAACTGCCGTAGCCATTGTGGCTCATGGCACTAACAGTAAAACTGTTAACCCAATTTTGGAAGGTATCAAGATTGAAGCAAAAGGAAACGAAGTAACTTTCTTTGCTACGGATTTAGAATTATACATCCGTAAAACCATTCACGCTGACGTGAAACAAGAAGGTTCAGCTTTATTGCCAGGAAAATTATTTGGTGAATACATTGGCAAAATTGAAAAAGGACAAGTCGTTTTTACTAGCTCAGATACAACAGCAGTGATTGAACATGGTGAAGGTAACGATGGTAATTTTTCTTGCATGCCAATTAATGAATATCCCGATTTAATTAACTTAAATGCAAAACCTTTATTTTTCTTAAAAGCTGCTGACTTACGTGAAGTCATTAGTAAAACTACCCCGTTTACCGCACAAGATAACGCACGTCCAGTTTTACGTGGTGCCTTATTTGATGTTGATGCTAATAGTAATACTTTGACTGCGGTTGCTTTGGACGGTTACCGTTTGGCACGTATTACTAAACCATTGGTACGTCCTACTGGTTCGGCAAAATTAATTATCCCTAGCCGTGCTTTAGAAGAAATGCGTCGTATGTTAACCGATGACAAGGAAGAAATTGGTTTAATCGTGGACAAGAAATTTGTGCAAATTGCCATTGGTAGCACGGTTTTCGCTTCACGTTTAATCGATGGCGATTTCGTGAACTACCGTCAAATTATTCCTACAGAATTTAACTGCAACGTGGTGGTTGAAACAGCTCCTTTATTAGCCGCAGTTGGCCGTGCTGGTTTGCTTTCTGGTAGCAACAAAATTAATTTGTTAACTTTAACTACCGCAGAAAAAAGTTTGGAACTTTACGCCAACAACGAGATGGGTAAAATTAACGAACGCGTACCCGCTAATTTGGATGGTTCCAGTATTAAAATTGCTTTTAATTCTAAATACATGTTTGACGCTTTGAATACGATTACTGATGAATTTGTGAAACTATCTTTCACTACTCCATTAGCACCCTGCGTGGTAACCAGCGCGAAACGTGGTGATTATTTGTTCTTAGTCTTGCCGGTGAGGTTAGGTTAATGAATTACCAAAGTTGCACGGCCATTAACCAATGCTTTACGGTTGACGAAGATGGTCAGGTAATTTGTACGAAATCCCGTGAAATTGCTAAAAAGGGCTTGCAACGTGCTTATATTTTTACCAACTTATTTTTTTACGACATTACCCAACGTGAAGTAGATAAACTGCGTGCGAAAATTCGGAAGAGTTACGAAATCATTATTGGTTCGTCGGAATTCGCACCCAACGATGTCGACCATTTGTTTCCAAACATTTCCGCACGTTTTGCTTCTGAAGTCGGCAACAATTCTTTGGACCCATTAATTAAAGTTGAGTTAGCGAAAATTAAACCCACCATGATGCTGCAACTTTCCAAAGAAGAACAAAAACAAATTGACCAAATGTACATCTCAATTTGTAACACTGAAATAAATAAATTTAAGAAAGCATTAATTATTACTCAGGATAATAAGGGTAAACCCTACGAATTTACCTTGTCTGAAAAGTACATTACGAATTTACCACCCCGTTGTTTGCGTTTCTTAAAACCCACAATTAAGATGTTAGCCTATATGGACGGCTTACAATTTGACCAATTTGACATCGCAATCGGTTATCACATTACTTATACTTGGGCGGACGTACACCCAAAATTCGACGAAGAAGCCATGAAAAACGAAATTAAAGCATTAATTGCGGGCGAAGACGCTGAAAACGAAACGCCGACATTCTAATAAACCATTGCCGAGCAAACTCAAAAAAGGTATAATGAAGTTATGCTAGATATTAACTTAATTCGCAGTAACCCAAAGTGGGTACAAGAACAACTGGCAAAACGTGGCTGCCAAGCTGATTTTTCGGCGGTGATTGAATTAGATAACAAACGCCGTAATTTAATTCAAAAGAATGAAGCCCGTCGTCAAAAGCGTAACGAAAACAGCGCAATGATTGCGAAGTTAAAAAAGGAAGGCAAAGACGCAACCAAACAAATTGCCGAAATGAAAGCGATTGGCGATAAGATTACCAACAGCGACCAAGAATTGGCCAGTTTAGAACAAAAGATTTTTGACGCATTGGCACCATTGCCGAACATTCCTTTGCCCGAAGTTGTAGCGGGTGGTAAAGAGAATAACCGCGTAATTGCCACTTTTGGTAAAAAGCCCGAATTTAATTTTAAATGGCAAGACCATGTTACTTTAGCAACTAACTTAGGTTTGATTGACTACGAACGTGGTGCAAAATTAAGTGGTGCTAAAACTTGGGTCTACACTGGGGCTGGGGCTTTGTTAGAATGGGCGTTATTAAATTATTTTATTGATTTTCATATCGCCAACGGCTATAAATTTATTTTACCACCACATTTATTAAACTATCAGAGTGGTTTCGCTGCTGGTCAGTTTCCTAAATTTATTCATGATGTTTTTGTGACTGACTTTGACAAAGACCCGAAAAAAAGTAAATTCATGTTACCAACCGCGGAAACAGCTTTGTTGAACTTACACCGCGATGAAATTATTGATAGTAAACAATTACCCATTCGTTATTTCAGTTATACTCCCTGCTATCGCAAGGAAGCCGGTTCTTACCGGACAGATGAACGTGGTATGATTCGTGGTTATCAATTTAATAAAGTAGAAATGTTTGCTTACTGTTATGCACACCAAAGTCCACAATTATTTGAAGAACTGGTGCGTAATGGTCAAAAATTATTGGAAGGTTTGGGTTTACATTTCCAAACCACTGCTTTAGCAGCGGGCGATTGTTCCGCAAGTATGGCCAAAACTTACGACTTAGAAGTTTATATTCCTTCAATGAAGGGTTACAAAGAAGTTTCATCAGTTTCTAATGCGACAGATTACCAAGCCCGTCGTGCTAATATTCGTACCAAGGACGCGGATGGTAAAACCGTCTTAGTCCACACTTTGAACGGTTCCGGTTTAGCCACATCACGTGTTTTACCCGCAATCTTAGAACAATACCAAAACCCTGATGGCAGTGTTAATATTCCAGTCGCATTACATAAATACATGCATGGTATTACCGTATTAAAAAAGAAATAAGGAGCAACTATGACAACCAAAACAACAGAAAATCATCAACCCGTATCAATTGATACCATTATCGCACTTTGCAAAAGCCGTGGCTTCGTATTCCCCGGCTCAGACATTTATGATGGCTTAGCGAACACTTGGGATTATGGCCCGTTAGGTGTAGAATTAAAGAACCACATCAAAAGTTTATGGTGGCGCGAATTTGTAACTGCCAACGAAAACAGTGTTGGTTTAGATGGCGGAATTTTAATGAACCGTAATGTTTGGGTAGCCAGTGGCCACGTCAGTGGTTTTTCGGATCCTTTAATGGATTGTAAAGCCTGTCAAACCCGTACTCGTGCGGATAAATTAATTGAAAGTCATGATGCACAAATTAATGCGGACGGTTGGAGTAATCAAGCCTTAGAAGATTACATTAACCAACACCAATTAGTTTGCCCAAATTGTGGTAAATTCAACTGGACACCAATTCGTCAATTTAATTTAATGTTTGAAACACACCGTGGTGTCACCAAAGATAATACTGACCAAATTTTCTTGCGTCCAGAAACAGCGCAAAGCGAATACATCAATTTTCAAAACGTCCAACGTAGTATGCGTTTGAAAGTTCCATTTGGTATTGGTCAAATTGGTAAAGCTTTCCGCAACGAAATTACACCGGGTAACTTTATTTTCCGTACGGTTGAATTTGAACAAATGGAACACCAATTATTCTGCCACGCCAAAGAATCGATGAATTTATACGAAAAATATAAACAAAAAATTTGGCATTTCATTACTGACGTGCTTGGCATTCGTGCGGAAAATTTACGTTTCCACGACCACGAAAAATTAGTTTTTTACGCCAAGGCTGCTTGCGACATGGAATATCGCTTTCCGTTTGGTTGGGGTGAATTAAATGGTACCCACCACCGTGGCGTTCACGACTTAACTAACCACCAAAATTTATCCAAAAAATCAATGGAATATTTAGACCCAATGACTAATGAAAAATACATTCCCACTGTAATCGAAAGTTCACAAGGTGTGGAACGTTTGTTTTTAGCCATTTTGTGCGATGCTTATCGTACGGAAACTTTAACCGACGGTGACACACGTGTTGTTTTGAAATTAAAATCAAATTTAGCACCTTATCAAATTTGTGTCTTACCTTTACAAAAGAAAGGTTTAACCGAAACGGCAACTAAATTGTTCCGCGATTTACAAAAAAACTTTAATGTAACTTATGACGACGCTGGTTCAATTGGTAAACGTTATCGTCGCCAAGATGAAATTGGTACCCCACTCTGTCTTACAGTTGATTATGATACACTAGAAGACCAAAGTGTTACCATCCGCGACCGTGATACAATGGAACAGGTGCGCGTTAAATTATCAGAATTAAACACAAAAATTCCAGAATTGTTAACCAAAAGTTACTGACATACTTACAGCCTATAATAAAACAAAAAATATTTTATGAATATATATGTGTGTTGGTGGAAATAATTTTTAATCAAAAAAGATTACCGGTTAAAATTTGACGAGAAAATTCAAGTGCGATAAAATAGTTTATGGCAAATGAAAAGATTAACCGCATTGTTGTAATTGAAGGTCCTAGTGGTGCGGGGAAAGATACTATTATTAAAACTTTAATGCAACGCTTTCCGGAACGTTTTGGTAAGTTGGTTTCGGTAGCGACCCGTGCGATGCGTCCAAATGAAAGTGAAGGTAACCCTTACCATTTTGTCAGTAACCAAGAATTTGACCGTATGGTTGAGACGGGTGATATTTTTGAACATACAGTGCGTCATGGTGAAAAACGTGGTATGAGTGAACGTTATATTTTGGAATTATTTAGTGCTAATAAAATTCCCTTGAAAGATTGTGATATTATTGGTGTAAGAGCCTTAAAATCGCGTTTTGAAAATGTTACGACGATTTTTATTACTGCGGATAAAAAAGAAATTGAGCGCCGTTTAATTGGTCGTGGCGACCACCCTGCTGATATTGAACGTCGTTTAGCTGATTATGATAAATGCATTTTGGATGCGAAGTACTATGATTATGTAATTAATAACGTTGACCTAGAGAAAACGATTGACAAAATTATGCAAATTATTTCATAATTCTGCTTATGGAAAGCAATTATCAAAAAGGAATCAAGATTGTTTGCACAATCGGTCCAGCTTCTGAAAGTGTTGAAACAATCAAAGGATTGGCTGATGCCGGCATGTCAATTGCTCGTTGCAATTTCAGTCATGGCACTCATGAGGAACATGGGCGCAAATTCGCAATGGTACGCGAAGTAAATAAAAAATTTGGCAAAGATATTAAAATTGCCTTAGATACCAAAGGACCCGATATCCGTTTACGTGATTTTGAAAATGGCGAAATTACAGTTAAAGCTGGTGATACATTCTCGCTATATTGTGATGAACGTATGGGAAATCAAAATGGTGTTTCAATTTCACACCATGACTTATATAAGTACGTTAAAAAAGGTGATACTGTTTTAATTTGTAACGGTTTAATTGTAACTAAAGTTAAAGAAGTTAAAGGCAAAGAAATTGTTTTGGATGTTGAAGTTGGTGGTAAAATGGCCAACCACAAGAGTATGGCGGTACCTGGTGTTGATGTGCACTTACAATTCTTACGTCCAGAGGATGTTGAAGATTTGAAATTCGGTGTTGAACAAAAAGTTGACTTTATTTTTGCGTCATTCGTTAATCGTGCGCAAGATATTAAAGATATGCGTAAAATTGTTGGTGATATTAAAATTATTGCTAAAATTGAAAGTGTTCAAGCCGTTGAAAATTTAGACGAAATCATTGCAGAAGCAGATGGTTTAATGGTTGCACGTGGTGATTTAGGTGTTGAATATCCATTAGAAAAATTACCAACTGTTCAAAAAATGATGATTAAAAAATGTAATGCAGCAAATAAATTTGTGATTGTGGCAACTGAAATGATGTTAAACATGATGCAAAAACCACGTCCAAGTCGTGCCGAAACAACTGATGTGGCTAATGCAGTTTATGATGGTACTGATGCCGTAATGACTTCGGAAGAAACTGCTATGGGACAATTTCCAGTTGAAACGATTAAATACATGCGTAAAATTACTAACGAAGCTTGGCAACAAAAATACGGCAAATAATCGTTCATTTACAAACCAAATAAAAACACTCTTCGCGATTGAGGAGTGTTTTTTTTATTGTTCAGCGCTACTCTAGTTTTGAGTGTGGTCGTCTGGTTTGATTTGTTTTTTTTGATTTCGTTTCAAAGCGTTAACTTGGAAAACATTTTGTAGATGAGATAAATGCTGATGAACACCTTTAGTGGCTTGGGCTTTAGTCAAATTATAGATATGAGAAGTAAAACTTGGAACGTCAACAATATTAATGATAGATTCAGGTGCGATTGGTTCTTGATAAGGGCGTTCATAATAGGTTGACATGGAAGCATTAAGTACCGCTTTGAACCCTTGTTTCTTTAATAAAAATTGGTTAAGATTAATTCGGTTTTGTAAATCTTTTTGGGTACGATACATTGGGACAACGGCAATTTTTTGATTATCTGGGGTTACCAAGCGGTGCCACCATTTATCAAAAAATTCTCTGATTTTAAGACAATCTTCATGGGTTAATTTTTCATTACCACGAAAATTAAATAATTTTTGGCAAGCGGATGGGTAATCTTGATTTAAATAAGGCATTAGCATGTCTTCATTAAAATAGCAAAACCATTTTGGAGAAATGCTGGAATGTAAATAAGCAACGCGTGGATCGTTGGTTAAATAGATTTTTTCGTCATGCTTAAAACGGCCTAATTGTGTTGAGGCACCAACCCGCTTAAGAATTTGGTAAATTGGTTCAAATTCGTTTTTCTTTTCAAATTTAGGATTAATGCCATGTTGTTTAATACTATTTGTATAATGGCCATTGAAACCGTAATATTCACAAGCACCCATCGCAATTAACTGGACAAAGCGGTCTTGAAAATCAGGACCGTGCTCAATTAAACTTTTACCTGCCTTGACTAAGGCTTGGTTAATTAATGGTTGAATTGTGTTCTCGCTAATATCGACTTGTGAAAGAATCTGTAAAATTGTACGACGGTATTCGTCAAAATCAGTTTGTGTCGGTACACTTAATTTCACAGCTTTACGATCCACTTGGGGATTTTCAAACCATTGTTGCCAGCGCAATAAAGCACAAGTCATTTCCTTGTTGAGGTATTCTAAGTTATTAAGTTTTTCACTGTCGATTTCTGCCAAGTCTTGCGACATTTGTTTTGATTTTAAGTATTCAGTAACTAATCCCATGTTCGCCATTATAACAATCTTTATGTGGCATTTCAAGATGTTTTAAAAAAAAACAGCCCATTTCGGACTGTCTTGGTGTTTAGATTTGTTCGTGTCCTAAATTAACGTTTTTTTGCATTAGTTTGTCAAAAAGTGGCGCGGTAATTTGACTATATTTATCGTCAAAAGTTCGTTTACGTAATTGGATTTCGCGTGGCTTTAGTTTCATATCATAAGTGGCTGAGTCCAAAAAATCAATTACTGCTTTATGTTTTTGGTAATATTCATTTTCACGTAAAGCAATCCATTCGTTACGCATCGCAGAAACTTTGGATAAAATTTCTACAAAATTTCTGCCATTAACATTTTCTCTTTGACTAACAATAGGACGGATGTAACGATTAATAAATTCTGTTTCCATGGTTTGCTCACGCCATAAGTCAGCATTTTTTTCTAAACCAGTTTCAATTGAAATTGAACCAATTCCAATTTGGTTTGCTTTGGTAATAATTTCTTGGCGGAAAACTTCGTCAG
>JAEEGL011442973.1_pt1 | contig 21030 bp, 11 predicted proteins | sample 9134231 | NCBI WGS metagenome assembly JAEEGL01 (sample SAMN16246548, study PRJNA631951) | gut metagenome | biome: gut microbiome; feature: rumen; material: fiber-attached | host: Bos | place: Iran: Karaj | collected 2018-10 | reverse complement strand
GAACTCCTCCTTTTACGGGCCCGGCCCGCCGGTCCCGTAACGTCGTCAAACAAACTCCGTCATCCCGTTCCGGGACCGCACCTTCCCGCCTGCTCACCCGGTGCTGAAAGCTGTAATTCCGCCTGCGCCACCGTCGTCCCGAGAGATCGATTCCGGGCGATGGAGAGAAATAATCAGTTTATATGATAGATAATTGTATCGTGGTTAGGCTCAATTAAAGATTATCTTTATCAATTAATTAGATTCTGATCACAATGAGTACCGACAATTACTGTGGATTTCTTTAGCGTTCCGAAATAACAGATACTCTACTTGTTTGAACAAGTATACAGGAATAACAGGTTGCATGGTGTTCCACTTCCGATGAAAAAATACTATCTTTGATTGTTTCAAAAAGTTACAACTTAATTAGATGAAAAAGGCGATTATTCTTATTATCGGACTATGTCTGTTCTGCTCTTGCTCTACGACATACAAGGTAAGATACTCTCAAGAGAATCTTGACTCATTCATTGGAAAATCACATCAGGAACTGGTGGAGACATTTGGTGCCCCTAGTTCCCAAGTGTCAGATGGAGCAGACGGATACGTTTTAGCCTTCGATGAGAGCAAAACGCTTTTCAAGTATTCACCTCGATACGCATCAAAATCGTCGACTCTCCCAAAGGCTCAATTCATTATGGATTCAAGTGGTGTCTGTCGAAAAGTAGTTGCCACTAATACGGACTCTGTAAGAGCAGTAAGTGCTGGTAAAACAGTTGGCATGATCATCCTCGTGCCAGTTGCCATATTCGCGTTTTTAGAAGCATTGGTTCTTGCTGGTTCTGCATAAATTATGAAACGCGGGCTCATTCTCCTTGCTTTCCTTTTGGTAGGAAGCATAACGATGTCTGCTCAATCCCATCATAAGCAGATATTCGGTCTTACGCTCGGGAAAAAATACTCACCACAAGAAGTAGCTTCTTCTTTGAATAGTCAAGGGCTTGACGTGGTGACTCTTCCCGAAGACCCCAACACGGTCGCCATTTACGACCAAACGTTTGGAGGATTTGATTGGCATATCATATTGTTCGATGTCTCTGGGAAAAAGAGGAGAAACGCATTACAAAATGTCTCTTTTTATCATCCAGAGAAGACAGAGCAAGGTCTGATGTCGTTTAGGCATCAACTTGTTTCTCGACTTATAACTAAATACGGAGAGCCTTTCAGACGCGAGAGTACCGATTTCGGTGTTGTTTATGGCTGGGTTGGAGGACGCAACACGATGATTACAGTCTGGTCTTCTATCCCCGAAGGTTCATCAGAAGAGTCGGAATCATTCGTCGCACTGGATTATATTGATGTGAGATATTACACGGGAGATGCTGGATTCAACGAGTTGTAAGATAGTATTCTTTGAGGTTAAACCCCAGGGTCAACAAGACGAAGCCCTGGGGTCTTTTGTATCAAATAACTCGGATTCGTAGAAAACCCTCTTTGGCATCTCTGCATAAAAGATGAACTCTGTAAAAACCCAGGGGAGAACGGCAGTTGAATCGAGTATTTCATTTTAAATACAATACCGCGAGGGAAACTTTCGGATCAATAGTAAAACTTGCAAGTCAGAGCCTATCATCTTTGTGATAAATTCGTTAAATTTGTCAACTATAGAATAACCCACAAACGAACACAGATTCACTATGATAACCGGAGAAATCAAGAACCGTATTGACCAGATATGGGATACCTTCTGGACGGGAGGCATAACCAATTCCCTGACCGTGCTGGAACAGATGACCTATCTCTTCTTCATGAAGATGCTGGACGATGCGCAGATGAAGAAGGAGGCCAACGCTGCTCTTCTCGGTGCAGCCATCGATGATCCCGTGTTCAAGGAAGGGAACTGGCACAATCCGGATACCGATAAGGACGTTCCCTATGAGAGTTTGCGCTGGCACGTCTTCAAGAATCAGGACCCCAATACGATGTTCAACACGATCCGCAACGATGTTTTCGTGTTCATCAAGAACCTCAACTCCGGAAAGACATCGGCCTATTCCAAGTATATGCAGGATGCCGTTTTCCTTATCCAGAACCCGAGAACCCTCGTGAAAGTTGTGGATGGGATCGATGCCCTGGATATGAACAACCGGGATGCAATGGGCGATGTCTATGAGTACGTCCTTGGGAAGATGGCGGCATCCGGAAACAACGGCCAGTTCAGGACCCCTCGCCACATAATCCGGATGATGGTGGAGCTGATGAAACCGACCTTGAAGGATGAGATTTGCGACCCTGCTATGGGAAGCGCCGGCTTCATAGTGGAAAGTGCCAAGTATATCATGGATCACTACAAGAGTGAGTTGCTGAAAAAGGAACACGCTGACCACTACAAGAGGGGAATGTTCCACGGCTTTGACACGGATACCACGATGCTGCGGATTGGTGCGATGAACCTGATGCTGCACGGTGTGGATGAGCCGGAAATCGCTTGGAGGGACAGCCTTTCTTCCAGCAACACCGATACAGACAAATACACGCTGTGCCTCGCAAATCCGCCCTTTGCCGGAAGCATTGACAGTGAGGATACCGCCAAGAGCCTTCTCACCATCACGAACACCAAGAAGACGGAGCTCCTGTTCGTTGCCCTGTTTGTGAGGATGCTGCAGCTGGGTGGCCGGTGTGCGAGCATTGTCCCGGATGGTGTGCTCTTCGGTAATTCCAATGCTCATCAAGCTCTCCGTAAGGAACTAATAGACAACCAGAGATTGCAGGCGGTCATCTCAATGCCTTCCGGCGTATTCAACCCGTATTCGCCTGTCTCAACGGCCATCCTCATCTTCACGAAGACCAATGCCGGTGGAACTGATAAGGTTTGGTTCTACGATATGCAGGCTGATGGGTATTCCTTGGACCAAAAGCGTCAAGAGGTTCCGGAAAACGATATTCCGGACATCATCGCCCGGTTCAACAACCTTGCAGGCGAAGAGAGCCGGACCAGGAAGGACAAGAGCTTCCTCGTGCCGGTCAAGGAGATACAGGACAACGATTACGTCCTGTCAATGAACAAGTACAAGGAGGTTGAGCGAGAGGTTGTGGAATACGAGAAGCCGGAGGTTATCCTTGGCCGGATTGATGCCCTTGAAAGTGAAATCAGCGCAGCTCTTGCAGAGTTCCGTGCCAAGTTCTTGTAGGCGATGAGAGACGGCTGGGAAATAAGGAAACTGGGCGATGTCTGCACGAAAATAACAGACGGAAGCCATAATCCCCCCAAGGGTATTGCTCATAGTGATTTCGCTATGATTAGTTCCCAGAACGTCTATAACGACAAGATTTCGTTTGATGGCGTTCGCTACTTGCAAGAGGAAGACTTCAAAAACGAAGATAAAAGAACAAGTGTGCGGAAAGGCGATGTTCTCTTAACGATTGTCGGGACCGTTGGCAGGTGTGCAGTGTTCTCCGTTGATAGGCGAATTACCCTCCAAAGAAGTGTCGCTGTGCTTCGGCCGCAGAATTACCTGAAACCTCGTTTCCTGATGCATTGTCTCATCAGTAAAAGCGTGTGGCTTAACGAAGAAGCACACGGCATTGCTCAAAAAGGTCTATACCTCAAACAACTTGCAAAGGTCTCCATTCCCGTCCCTCCTATCGCAGAGCAGGAATTGATTGTTGCTGAGCTGGATTGCTTGACCGGCATCATTGAGAAGAAGAAGCAACAACTGGAAGAGCTGGATAAGCTGGCCCAATCCATCTTCTATGATATGTTCGGGGACCCCATCACCAATGAGAAGGGATGGGAGATGAAAAAACTGAAAGATGTAGCAGAGATTGTTGGAGGAAGCACGCCCAAGACCAATGTGGAAGAGTACTGGAACGGTCAAAACCCTTGGGTCGCACCGGCTGAACTGCATCAAAACCACTACATTTCCTCAACAGAAAGAGGCATTTCCAACGAAGCAGCCAAGGGCTTGCCCCTTCTTCCGGTTGGAACGGTTCTTCTTTCCTCACGAGCCCCTATCGGCAAGGTGTCTATCACGACAATCCCAATGTATTGCAACCAAGGTTTCAAGAACGTAGTATGCTCCAACGCCCTCAACAATGAGTACGTGTATCACCTGTTGCTGAACAAGACCGAATACCTCAACTCCTTGGGTACGGGAGCCACGTTCAAGGAAATCTCTAAGAAGACCACGGAGAACATAGCGATTGCCGTTCCTCCAATTGATCTGCAAGAGGCTTTTGCTGCACAATCTAGAGCCATTGAGAAGCAAAAGGAGCTCGTGAAGCGGTCAATCGTGGATGCCGAAATGCTCTTCAATAGCCGAATGGACTACTGGTTCAACTGATTATGACTATGCGCAACTTTGACTACCTGCAAGACATAGATACCCTCCGGGATCTGTATCGCTTCTGCTCGGCGGCGGAAGAGACGCAGAAGACGGACTATGACACCTGCGCCATCAACTGCCGGAAGGCGTTGGAGTGGCTGGTGAAGGCCATCTACACCCTGAAGCACATAGAGGTCAGCGACAAGGATCGTCTCTATGAGCTGATGACCGGGGATCCGTTCGTCCAGTTCATTGATGATGACCGGCTGATGATGGCGGCTCACTATGTCCGCAAGGTCGGCAATAAGGGTGCGCATACAGGGGGCGTCAAGGGCAGTGAGGCTTACTTCTGTCTGCTCAATATCTACAACTTGGTAGGAGGTGTACTCCTCAAACTGAAAGTTCTTGAGACGCTTGCGCCGTTCGACAAGGATCTCATTCCGGACAAGGCCCAGCAACCGGTTATCGCTCCTGTTGAGGTTCCGGCCCCGGCTCCTGCTTTTGTGGAGAATGTGGCGGCTGATGCGGTCAATCATCCTGCCCCTATTGACCTGGGAACGGATTATAGCGAGGCACAGACACGCAAGTTCTTCATTGACCTGATGCTGAACGAGGCTGGATGGGATGTTCTGGACAAGGAAGGGGCCATCGTGCCCAGCAAGGCCGGAATCGAGATCGAGGTCTCCGGGATGCCGAACCAGTCTGGGACCGGCTACGTGGATTATGTCCTGTTCGGTGCGAATGGGAAGCCCCTTGCGGTTGTGGAAGCCAAGAGAACGACCAAGGACCCGGAAGTGGGCAAGCAGCAGGCCATCCTCTATGCTGACTGCTTGGAGAAGAAGTACGGTGTGAGGCCGGTCATCTACTACACCAACGGATACCGGACCTTCGTGATTGACGGGCTTGGCTACCCGGCACGAGAGATATTCAGCTTCCATACTGAAGAAGATTTGAATGTACTCATCCAGCGCCGCGGCAGGAAGCCCATCACGGACTTGAAGGTGAATGACAACATCACCGACCGGGAGTACCAAAAGAGAGCCATCCGAGCCGTTTGCGAGCATCTCAATTCGTTCCATCGTCGTGGGTTGTTGGTAATGGCCACGGGTACCGGAAAGACCCGTGTCGCTATCTCGTTGAGCGACGTCCTGATGCGGAATGGATGGGCAAAGAATATCCTTTTCTTGGCTGACCGGACCGCTCTCGTCAATCAGGCGCACAAGAACTTCGTGAAGCTCCTGCCTAGTGCTACGACTTGCGTTTTGAGCGAGGACAAGGAGCCGGATATGAAGGCGAGATTGATGTTCTCCACGTATCAGACGATGATCAACTACATTGACACGGATAGCAAGCAGTTTTCCGTGGGCAGGTTTGATTTCGTTATCGTGGATGAGGTTCATCGCTCGATTTTCGGGAAGTATGCGGCCATTTTGGATTACTTTGACGCTCTGATTGTTGGCCTTACAGCTACGCCGAGGGATGAAGTGGATAGGAGCACCTACGATACCTTCCAGATGGAGAGCGGCGTGCCCAATTTCGCCTATGAACTCCAGGAAGCCGTGGATGACGGATACCTGGTACCCTACAATGTCCTGTCCAGAACCACGGACATCTTGAAGAACGGAATCCGGTACAATGATCTCACGGACGAGGAGAAGGAGCAGATGGAGGGTATTTGGCAGTACGAGAAGGCCAAGAAGGAAATCTACGATGGGGGAGACCCGGAGCAGAAGTATCACCGGGACATCCAGAGCAAGGAAATCTTCAAGTACATCTTCAACACCGACACCATTGACAAGGTCCTCGCTGATTTGATGACCAATGGCCTCCGGGTGAATAGTGGGGATACCATCGGCAAGACGATCATCTTCGCTTACAACCACCAGCACGCGGATCTCATCGTGCAGCGTTTCCATCTCCTGTATCCGGGGCTCGGTGATGACTTCTGCGTCCTCATAGACAATTACGTCAATTACGCCCAGAGCCTCATTAATTCCTTTGAGGTTCGTGGGAAACTGCCGCAGATTGCTGTATCGGTGGACATGCTGGACACCGGTATCGATGTGCCTGACATTTTGAATCTCGTGTTCTTCAAACCGGTCCATAGCTACATCAAGTTCCACCAGATGATTGGCCGGGGCACGAGACTTTCCCCGAATATCTTCGACGTTGGGGAGCACAAAAAGGAGTTCTACATCTTTGATTGGTGCGGAAACTTCGAGTTCTTTGGACAGAATCCGAAGGGGAAGGAGCCGTTGCCTGTGATGTCATTGACGGAGAGGCTATGCGGACTGCGACTTGATCTTGCGACAACTTTGCAACATAGTCATTACCAGAGCGATACCTTTGCGAAAGGGCTACACGATGAACTGAAGGAGATTCTCCGGAATCAGATTATCGGTTTAAGCGACGCCAATATCTCGGTCCGGCAGCACTGGGCGATCGTGGATAAGTTCCGCAAGAAGGAAAGCTGGGTGTATGTGTCCAGCGTGGATGCCATCGAGATAAAGGAGCAGGTGGCTCCGCTGCTCGTCCCTGGCTTTGAAAATGAGGCTGCGAAGAAGTTTGACGTGCTGCTTCTAAACATCCAGCTCTCGCTCGTGGACAGTGAAGTGTCGGCGGAGAAGAGCAAGTTGTATGTGGAGAATACGGCTCAAAAGCTCCAGGAGAGGGCGTCGATTCCGCAGGTTGCCGCGAAGATGGCTCTCATCAACGAGATAGCGGATCACAAGTTCTGGGAGACTGCTACGTTGAGCCGGTTGGAGTTTGTGCGGAAGGAGATTCGTGAGTTAGTCCAGTTCATCCTGGGAACTGAGAACAGGACGTTTACCATTAACGTCGAGGACGCCGTCATGAACGGTGGGACTTCTCCGGGAGTCGTTCCTACGATGACATACAAGCAGCGGGTCATTGACTACCTTGCGAAGAATCGGAATCTTCCGGTTCTCAACAAGATTTTCAACATGGAAAGGCTGGAGGACAAGGATATCGACGAACTTGAGCGGATCCTTTGGGAAGAGCTTGGCACGAAGGAAGAATACCAGCGGTATGTGGAGAAAGGTAATATGATCTGCGGTGACAGCGTGGGCGCCTTCATTCGCGCGCAGATTGGCGTGGATAGGGTAGTGGCCGTGGAGCGTTTCTCCAAGTTCCTTTCCGGAGCTAGCCTGAACACGATGCAGGAAGAATACCTGAAGACCATCATTACCTACGTCTGTGAGAATGGCGACATCACGGCCGGCACCCTGGTGAACGTCTCCCCGTTCAGCGAATTTGACTGGTACGCCATCTTCGGCCAGAACCTCGTCTCTGTGCGGGATTATGTGAATAATTTGCATAATATCATCGTCCCGACGGAGGGGAGGATGAGGGCGTAGGGGAAACCTGCTGAGTAATTAATAACGGAGATTAGTGTAGATTTTTTTTATGGCGTTTGGGCCATCATCGTAGCTCTAATAAATGGATATCAAGATTGGAACTATAGTACAATTACCCGTTGTAAGTGCTGGAACCTACAACGGGAAAGATGTCTATTGTGTTTTCTACAAAGGAAAGGAGCTCCGCGTGAAGAGGTACCCTGGACAACCTCTTGACAAATCCTCTGTCTCTTGTATGTACACAGGATCTGATTATTCTGGATGGCCAAAGTTTGAGCTGACCTATGCAGAGGTTATGAAAGACTTGTATTCGGAGGGTAATGTCTATCCGTTCAAATTGTCTGGCAAGAGTGTGGACAATAAAACGAAGGCGCCATATTATCAGCTGGAAGACGGATACGGGCTTCTTCACCGGCTCTATATACCTATGAATTCTTCGTTACATCTAGGCGATACGGTACAGGCGAAGGTCTTGAAAGTGAACCCAGGCTACCTTTCTCTGAAATTGATGCCACAAGCCCCATCTACGATATCGTCCATTGTTCCTGGAGAGAAGATGGATTTGAAAAAAGCCCCGGATTCTTTTTCGATTGACTTTTCCAAGTTGAACCCATCAAAGGATGGGACGCTTCGCGATTACCAAGTTGAGAACAAGCGTAAGATTTACGAGGCATGGCAGACCTACAGGAGCGTGATGCTCCAGATGCCAACAGGAACGGGCAAGACTCGTCTATTCGTGTCAATTGCCCGGGACATCTTCGACTATGGAGCATCAATCAAAAGGACCTTCAAGGTGCTCATTTTGGCACACAGGAAAGAGCTTATCGAGCAGATCTCCGACCACCTCGGCCAGAAATATCGCCTTGCTCACGGTCTTATTATCTCCCAAAGTATTGAGCAGAAGAAATACTCGATGCAAGTTGGATCTGTTCCGACACTGAATCGTCGCCTCGAACGCTGGGAGGATAAAAACTTTGACGTCATCATTATCGATGAGGCACACCACGTCAAGGCAAAGAGCTACAAGAAGATAATAGATCTCTTTCCGAATGCCAAGATACTGGGGGTCACAGCCACCCCGTATCGTCTCAACCACGCTGGATTTCGCCCCGAGTTCGACGAACTGATTGTCTCGCCGTCCGTCGCGGAGTTTATCAAGCGGGGATATCTCTGCGAATATGACTACTATTCCATTCGTCCTAATTCCGAATTGCAGAAGGAAATTGACCGGATGAAATTGGATTTTGAAGGCGACTATAAGGAAAGCGAGATGATGGGTGTCATGGACCGGGATACCATCCGCGCCGATATCCTGGACACTTACCAGCGCTATGCCGGCGGCAGGAAGGCCATCATCTACACCATTAGCCGGGCACACAACATCCACTTGGCTGAAAAGTTCAAGGCTGCCGGCATCATCTCCGCCGCTATCGACAGTGAGACGCCGAAGGAGAAGCGGGACGAACTTGTAAGCAAATTCCGTCGAGGCGATATCCAAGTTCTCTTCAACGTAAACATTTTCAGCGAGGGTTTCGACTGCCCGGACGTCGAAGTCATCCAGCTCGCTCGGCCGACAAAGTCACTGTCAATGTACCTTCAGCAGGTTGGACGCGGCTTACGTCCTGCAGAGGGTAAGGATAGGCTGCTCATTTTGGACAACGTTGGCCTATACAACAAATTCGGCTTCCCGTCTGCTCGTCGCAAGTGGAAATACCACTTCGAGGGACAGGATGTCGACGAGACACCCGCGGCGCACCGGGCGGATCGCGAAGAGCATCGCGAGGTTAAGGATATCGTTGAAGGTAGCGAAGAGGTGACGATGTTGCACACGTCCACGGAGGAAGAGGTTGCCACGACGGCGTTGGATTCCATCATCCGGAGCTACAAGGACAACTTTGTTGAATACGCCAGTCAGAAGATTGACGCGCACACGGTCCAAGACTATGTTCGGAATATAGAGAAGACGCTCGACGCCTTCATAGGGAAGTGGATCAAGCCCGGCTTCAAGAGCCTTTTCAACACCGTCGACCTCGGCGAGATTGAGGAAATCCAGACGAAACTGTTCAAGAGCGTCCGGTTCAAGAATCTCAACGAAGAGAAGCACTATGTTTTCTCTGCCGCGTTCAACAAGTACAGGGTGTTCGCCAAGTGGTTCAACGAGCACATCCCCGACGAGCCTGCTCTGCCGGACATCCTACCGGGGGGCGTTACCCCCGACACTCCCGTGGATTACCGTCCTAGGTTCAAGGCGTTCCTCAAGAAGGACCGGTACAGCGACGCTGGTGCGGAGCAGGTCATTAAAATGCTAACGTCAGGAGTGGATTACTACATTAAGAAATTCACCAATCCTGGGCACAAAACCGTCTTCGAGACATCGGATGTAGGATTGCTCACGAAATACCACAACGCATTAATGCGGAATCTTACTTTCGCGAGCTTCAACAAGATGAAGAGTTCCCGCCCGAGCTCAGCCTTGCAGAAGTACATCGCGTTCGCCAAGTCACTGGAGGCGCCTGCGGCGCCGACCGTGACAAAAGAACCGACGCTATTCTTGGATGTGCCCGCCGCGCCAGCATCGACATCGGCGGATGAATACCACCCGTTCCAAGAGGAGTTCGAGAAGTACCTGGCCGCTAAGGGGATCAATCGCCCTTCTGTCCGGAAGTACGTCACAATGTTGAAGGAGAAGGTGAACCCGATGATTCGCCGCCTGATTGAGCCGTCTTTCATCTCAATCCTGGCTAACGACAAGTCCGACGTGGTCCGCACAATGTACGAGTTGCTTGTCAACGAGAAGGAATACAAGGCTCTCAACGGTGCCAATTACAATGCCCCTGACGTGGCGTTCGGCAAGTACATCGAATTCCTCGAGGAGTGCCACCCCGCAACGGACGATATGGCTTCCCTGACAGATATGGGGAACAAGATGGCGACTCCTGCGGACAAGCCTACAATTGCAGCCACAACCTCGCCTACGGAGCAGGAGGACGATGCTGAAACGGTTGCGGAGATTGATGCATCCCTGAAGGAGTTGGATAACCTCGAGGCTCTTTTGAGGAAGAATAACCTTCCGATCGATCCGGCGCTTGAGGAACGTCGGCGCCGCCTGCGCGTCGCCAGAGCTTCGCTGCTTCGGCAAGAACTTGTCATCCATCCCATCGAGGCGCGCATGAAAGATGAGGGTCTCGTTGGGAAGGTCTCGTTTGAGTATTCATTGGGAGAGGGGAAGGTTGAGATACTCTCGCCGGTTATCGACCCTGGAATCCGGCAGAGCCTTGAGGAACTCGACCAGATCGTCTCTTTGCTGTCTAAGAACCGCTTGTCCGTGCCGATAGATGTCCTGGACAGGAAGTCTGCTCTGGCCGGACAACTGAAGCTTGGAGAGAAGATTGACGCTTTTGCGGACTGGGCATCATCCCTCGTTTTAGACCTGCGCAAAGACGGGCTCGATGTCAAGACCCTCAAGTATTCACCGGAGACGGGACTGTTGGTTGAAACAACTGATGACGAAACTCGGGAACCCAAGAGAGAACAGCAGGCTCCACACAGACCTTTCGCCATTGACACGGCACGCCTGCAAAATGCCAACGGCTATGGAGTCCTTCGCGTCACCCTCGAGGATGGAACCGTCTTGCTGAACGAGAACGCCTCAGACACTCTCATCGCCTTCGTGGAACACATCGGCATCTCGAAAGTGAAACAGTTGGACATCAAGATGTACGCCCGGCCCATCATCGACTCCGTCCCGCATCCGCGTTACCCTAAGCAGTGCAAGCAACTGTCCGACGGAGAGTACCTCATGGTGCTTTCCACGACCGAGCGCAAGGCTCAAATCATCAACTCTATCGCCAAGTACTACGGCCTTTCGATCAAGGCGGAACTGATTGACAAGAAGAAATGATAAGCAAGTACCGACAACTGTTCACCAACCTCAATGTATCAATCGTTAAGGGATTCAAGGCCCCTCACAAGGCCGTGTTGCTGCTCTGCGTCCTGGAGCAGGTCGAGTATGACCTTCTGGCCGAGAACCGGATTGTCATTACGGAAGACCTAATGGACGCATATTCGTATATTTGGCAGCGATATGTCGGGACCTCTGCAGTGTTTCGAAATGCAGTTTTCCAGCCGTTCTGGTACATGAAGAGCGAACCGTTCTGGACGCTCCGGCTCCTTGACGGATCGGTGGTCGGCATGTCCGACAGGAGGCCGTCGGACTCCGTACTTAAGACCGACTATTATGCGGAGTTGGATCCCGAGTTGTATCTTCTCATACAGGATATCTCCGCACGGGCAGCGCTTCGAGTTGCGCTCATCTCCAAGTATCTGGTCGGCCAAGGAGAAGCCGCTGTGATTGACGAATCAATTCAAAGGACGCTGTCAAAGACGGACCGCAGCGATAGATAGCATATGCAACTTGGATTCGTACACTTCGACCAAAATGACCAGAAAAAGTATCTGGCCGTCCTCAGCAGAATAACTGAGGCGGGGGCCATTGATGAGTTGGGGATTGGGCGAATCCGGGATTTCTATTCCGATCTTTTGTTCCCTGGTATATCCACCCTGCATCAACATGCCAAGTATTTCGCGGTGTTGCCGCTCCTTTACAAGGAAGCCGTCAAATACCACTATGTCCGCCTCGGCGACGTTAGGGTGAGAATCATTGAGTTGGAGAAGGAACTGACCAGAAGACTCTGCGACGGCTCCCCTGGCGCTACGGGCATTACCGGCAGCGATGCCCTGAAGTCCGGCGGTTACGTGCAATACGATCCGATGTATATTTATGGGACGGCGCTGCGGACCTATGGCATCATCAAGACGGAGAATTTAGAAAGTGCCATCTTCTATGCATCCCAGAAGTCCCATGAGCGGCCGGACAAACTGCCAGAATCCGAAAAGGAGCAGGGCGACTCCACGGACGACCCGGAAAGCTATCTGAGCTTTTGCGTTTGTCCTTCAGACATCGGTTATGACTGGAAGGAGTCCTGTTCTTTGAAACTGACCCTTAATGAGGCATCATTCGTCCGCCGCCACATCCTATCCTCCCCGGCATGCAAGGATTCCCTGCTTCATTATCTTTTAGACAACGGAATCGTCCTGCCCGATGGTCCCTTCGAGTCGTTCATCCTGCAGAGCAAGGCGAATCTTCCTCCACATCTTCTGTCCGATGTTCAACTGGCCGGGTTCGTATCGGACCTCATTGAAGGTTTGTTCCTGAGGTACAACTGGCTTTACAGTGACCGGACCGATATGGATATGCTGTCGCGATTTGACAAGTGGCACGTCCAGACCTTCCTGGAAGAAATTGCGCCAATGACAAGTTCTGTACTTCGTGTCCGGATCAGCGACCGGGGGACCGTTCAGTTCTGTCTGCGTGCTATCGAATTGATGGAGAAGGAGAATTGGCCCGAATTAGACCTTCTAATCTGTAAGCGTGAACGGTGTATCAAAGGCGGCCGGTATAAGATTGGAAACACCAAAAGCGGATTCCATTACAACCCCGCAGCCCCGGTGCATGACTACAAGCTTCAGTTCCGTTGGAGCACCGTCCGTACAATCGTCAATGAAATACTGGGAGGACTGGCAGATGAGTAGGCCGCTGCTTCAGGATATTATCTTCGGACGCTCCCTTCGTGAACCGGGATACCGGGTCGATTTCGCTGTGGGAAGCACTTATTCTCTGGATTTAGACTCGTTCATCTCCCTGCCTTTTTCACTGGGGTTCCTGGAAGAGCCCGACGAGGTAATGAAGAAATCTATCCCGTATATCTTTTCAGCTCTGCGCCTATGTTCTGACCGTCTTGCGGTTTTCTGCAATTTCTCGGATATCAAGGTCCCTCCGCAATCCCGGAAGGTCTACTATGCGCTTATGGAGGAGAGCATTTTTCCAGTGAACGCAGGCAACGACAAGCGAATCGTCAATTTCCACCCTAAGGTCTGGGTCGTGAAGCAGACATCTGTCAATGGCATGGACTCACTTATCCGGGTCATTATCATGAGCCGAAACCTTACCCGGGATGGCGACCTGGATTGCGCCTGTGTCTTGACTGGGAAGATTGGCCGGGGGACGCCAGAGGGGCGGAAGAAGCACAAGCCGTTGGCGGATTTCCTTCTGTATTTGAGGAAAAAAGCCATAGGACCCAAACGTGCCCGGATAGAATCTCTTGCCAACGACCTTCTTCTCATCGACCGCTTCGACGTCGCGGGGTCTGTATTCGACGATTACGATTTCCTTCCTATGGGAATCCCCGATTATTCCGGAATGAAGGATATGGATGACATGACGAGGAGCGCTCGCTGCGTCGTTGTCTCACCCTTCCTGGACGATACCACTGTCTCACGGTTTGGGGGATGTGCCGAGAAGCTACTTGTCACGCAGGAGACATCCATTTCGGATAGCGTGGTCAATACTTTCGGTAGGGAGAACATCTATACGGTTGCACCACAGATGATTGACAATGACCTTGGGGAAAGCGTGAACCTTCACGCGAAAATGTATTTCACCCATGGCCCCAGACGGGGAGTCTCCGGTTGGAAGAACAACTTGTACCTAGGGTCGACTAATGCGACCGTGAATGGCTTCGACCGGAACGTGGAGTTCCTTGTGTGCCTTCAGTTTGCCCCATACAAGACCAGCTGGTGGACATTCGCGTCCTTGTTCAAGGAAGATCCCGGCAAGCGTTTCATTCCGATGGTGGACGTCATGGAACCAGACCAAGGGAAGGGCGAGGAATATCGGAGAACCATTGCGTTGCGCCAGGCAATTGCCGCCATCAAGAAAGCGATGGTAAATCCGGATGGAGAATTCTTCAGTATCACGCTTTTCGTGGGAGAAGGTGAAATGTCGGCCAGCGTTTATCCCTTATTGAGGCCAGACCTTAAGGCCCCGCTTTGTTCTGGGATTTCTTTCAAGGGCATGTCCTTGATTGAGCTGTCCGAATTCTATGTGATAGAAGCGGAAGGGCTTTCCCGCGTCGTAAAGGTACCGACTGAGGGTATCCCTTCTGACCGGGACGATATGATATGCCGCTCAGTCATCACCAGCAAGGCGCAGTTCATGGACTGCATCTCATTCCTCCTTTCAGAGAATAAGACGGCTTACGTCGTGGCACAAGAATATAGCAAGTTGATCTCCGGAGATGCGGGTGAGGGCTCATCCGGCCGTTCATTCCCCGCTGTCTACGAAAGCATTCTGCGGGAAGCGTACGAGTCACCTGATACCTTTGAGGATATTCGGACTTTTGTCAATTCGTTGCCCCAGGATGTTGTGCCGGCTGATTTTCACGCCCTTTACAAAAAGGTCGTAAAAGCAATCAAGGGTTTCAGGAGATGACACGGGACGATATCATCAAGAAAGTGGAGTCTCTGGAAGGGACAATGGACTTTCAGAAAGCGACGGCGCTGCACATATATGACCTTCTTACCGACCCGGCAAGAAAGAATCACCGGGTTCTGCTGGCCGACGAGGTCGGGCTTGGGAAGACGATTGTCGCCAGGGCGGTTGTCTCCCTGATGCGTGAGTATCAGCGGGAGGTGATGCATGATGACTTCTTCAGGGTCGTCTATGTGTGTTCGAACATCAACATCGCCAGTCAGAACATTGACAAGCTCGGGGTGGAAGACAAACTGGACATCAATGTGAGCCGGCTTTCAATGCAGCATTTCTCGATTGCCAAGAAAGACAAGTCCCTGAGCCAGCGTAAGCCAGATGACGGCAGTATCCCTGAGGTGGTTATTCCTTTGACCCCGACGACATCCTTTGACTTTCGGTCCAGGACCGGTACTGTTGCGGAAAGATCGCTCATCTGTGCATTGCTCGAGAATCTCGATGAATTCAACAACGAACAATCCCGCAGATTCCTGACCGGTCTTCTGCAGGGAAACGTCTATGATACCACATGGAGCAATTGGCTCAATTGGTTTCGGGCCGAGACACTCCGTGTCGGGCAGGATTACATTGACGAGATGGTCGCAGGAATACGCCGCTATGGTTCCAAGGTAATACACCGACTGTATGAGCTCTGTCAAGGAGCGGAACAAACTTCCTGGCGAGAGCCTCTAGACTTGACATCTTCGCTTCGGCGGGTGTTTGCTGAAATATCCTTGGACAAGTTGAAGCCGGACCTCGTCATTATGGACGAGTTCCAGCGGTTCAAAAACCTTTTGACGGGCGAGGGGGAACAACGGCTCCTTGCAGACCGGTTTTTCTCGGATCACAACACCAAAGTGCTCCTTCTGTCGGCGACCCCTTACAAGCCTTATTCAACGCTCGAGGAACTGACTGAGAACGAGAAGGATGAGCATTTCTCTGATTTCAAGCAGGTTGTGGGTTTCCTTGAGGGAGGGGACCAATCCTTGAAAAGGGACTTTGACGAGGCCTGGGCGAAGTATAATATTGCATTGTCACACATTTCCCGAGATTCCTTCGACGTACTGGCCGTATCCAAGAAAGGCGCTGAGGACTCCCTCTATGCTTTGATGAGCCGGACGGAAAGGTTTAATGCGGGTGGAGTCAAGACGGTGCGCCCCTCCTTGCCGGTAACAGCCGAGGATATCAAGTCCTACTTCCAGGCAAGGACGTTGCTGGATATGGTGAATGAAGTTGCTGCTCGCACCGGAATCCGGTCTGTTCCCATGGACTACGTGAAGTCTTCGCCTTATCTGCTGTCCTTCATGGACAACTATAAGATGAAGGAGTATATCGTCAGTCGCCGCGACGAGGTGAAGAGCCAAATGTGGGACCTCCTTTATCTTCCATTGAAGCGGATCAGCAACTATAAGGAGATTCCGCTTTCCAATGCCCGAATCCAGTACCTGTACGATTCTCTTTTCACTGGAGGAATCTCCGCCGAAAAGCTTCTGTGGGTGCCGGCATCTAGGCCCTACTATGTTACCCACGGTGTCTATTCCCGAAATGCCGGTTTCTCCAAGACACTCCTTTTTTCGTCCTGGCAGATGGTTCCTAGAATGGTTTCATGCCTTATCTCCTATTCCGCCGAGAGGCTGGTCATAAAGGATCTCTTGAAACAGGGCCGTCGTCCGGGAAGCTATTACAGGTCCGATGACGGGAAGAGTCAGAACCGATACGGAGCGAATCGCTTTTCTCGCATCAAGGACGAGGACAATCCGCTGTTGTACTTTTCTCCTTTCCTTGCTGGACTGTACAACCCCGCCACTTCTCTTGGCCAGGATATCAAGGAGATCCGGAAAGCGATCGAGATTGTCGTGAAAGAGAAGGTTGCGGAGATCTCCGGCCGTTTGGGAATTCCCTTACGAGGCAGGACGGCCGTCACGGACCTGACTATCTTGATGCGCCTTATCGAAGGCGAAACGCCCGAGATGTTGCCTGAACGGTTCGGTGAGGATTCCGTGGAAAACCTTGTTTCGATTGCAATTGGGGCACCGGCGAGCTGCGCATACAGGATCAAGAAGGACAAGGCTTTCGCCAAGAGCGTGGCCGCTTTCTTCATTAAGATGTTCAATCGTCCTGACCCCGCCCTCGTTATAGATGCTACCTGTGCCAAGGGTGCCGACAATTACATAGAGGCCATTCTTGAGTACTGTGTCGAAGGAAATCTTCAAGCCGTTCTCGACGAATACGACCACCTTCTTGAAGGAAAGTGGGAGGACATCCTTGCCCAAGGGCCGCTGGAGGTCAATAATCTTCGCGTTGAAATGCAGCGGCCAGATCAAAAGATAGAAGTCAGGCCGATGCGTAATCACCTTGCCATTCCCTTTACGACCATCAGGATGGAAGACAAAGCGGTTACCCACACTTCTGCACTCCGCAGGGCATTCAATTCGCCGTTTCGTCCTTTCGTCCTATGCACGACCTCGGTAGGTCAGGAAGGATTGGATTTCCATTGGTATGCGAGAAAACTCCTGCATTGGAACTTGCCTTCGAACCCAGTTGACATGGAACAGCGTGAAGGACGAGTCAACCGCTACAAGTGTCTTTCAATCAGACAGCGCCTCGGGGCACTTTATTCCAACCTCTCATCCTGGGATAAGATATTTGAGGCCGCCCGGGCAGAGTTCAAACGCAGTGATTCCGATATCGTACCATACTGGTCGCTCCCTGACGATTTCCCGGATGACAAGGAAAAGCTTGTTGAACGAATTATACTTGAGTACCCCCTGAGCCAGGATCAAGGACGGTATGAGCGCATGACAAAAATCCTGTCGCTTTACCGCCTCACCATGGGACAGCCCCGCCAGGAAGAATTGCTCGAGATGCTCGCGAACTCCGGCTTGAGCAACAACCAAATCAAACGGCTCATGATTAACCTTAGTCCCTACTATCGCGAAAAAGAAAACGAAGTATCTTGTTTAACCGGCGACCAGTAGTAATTTGGAGAAACAGCGTCATTCGTGACGCCACTTCCTTTTCCGTAACATTTGCAGATTTTTGAAATCACTTATTATGTCAGTTACCTCTTTTGTTGTAATCGTCCTCGTTATTGTGGTCGCCAGCGTGATTACTGCCAAACTCTCTAAACAAGCGAAGTTTGAGAATGATCAGCGTCGTTTAAAAGACGAGGAAAATCGAGCCAAAATGGCTTATCTTCGTGAAAAGAAAGAGCTAAAGAGACAAGAGCGTTTAGCACGGGAGGAGCAGAAGAAGCGGGAGAAAGAGGCGTTGGAAGAGCAGCGTCGGCTGGATGAAATCAAGCAGCAGGAAGAGGAAAAGAAGCGTATCGATGAGTACAAAAAGCGACTTGCTGAGCAAGACAGAGCGCTGAACAGACTTGGATTGACCGAGGTAGAACACGACTACGAGAACGATGATGAGGAGGAGGAAGAATATGTGAAGGATTATGGCTACGCTTCTCTTGAGTACCAAACCAATGAGAATCTGGATATTGACAAGCTCTTTAAATATGTCAGCAAGTATGGTTTGGAGAACGAATCCTTCAAGATTTGGATTCATGCTTCATCTGGAAACTCAATGTATTTTGCCTTCAATGAAGATGTAAATGTCAGTTTTGCAAGAATCGGAGAAGGCGCTGTCAAGAAGTTTCAATCAAAGAAGGCATTGAGAAACTTTGTCTGGTGTTTTTGCCAAAACGAGCAGATTATTGAGCGGAATAAGAGGTTGGCCACTGTCCTGGCAGCCGGCATTGACTCCGCACATAATCTTCGATCCCCAAAAACCAACCAGGAGGAATATTTGGCTGATATTCTTACAAAGTCAAACTATGCTGGACTATTTGAGAAACAATTATCCGTATACTGTGAGAATGAGATCGCATTGGTCGAATATAATCTCCCAGCAAATGATGATTTAACATGGGTCAAAGAGTACAAGTATATTGCCTCCAGTAATACCATTAAAGAAGTGCCGATGGCCGAATCTGCCATATCAAAGGACTATGAGCAGCTATTGTATTCCATTTGTCTCCGTTCAATCTATGAGCTTTGTGTAGCAAAAAAAACTGATAGCGTCAAGTCTGTTGTCTTTAACGGATTCGTGACAGTCATAAACCGAGCGAATGGCATCAAAGAGCGAAAATGTATTCTTTCTTTGCAGGTGTCTACGGAGCGTTTTCTCGCTATGGATTTGAAGAATGTTGACCCGAAGAAGTGTTTTAAATCACTAAAAGGCGTGTCTGCGGCTCAGCTTATTGATGTCTCCCCAGTGCCGCCGGTCTTATCCTTCAATAGGAACGATCGACGTTTCGTGGAGGGCAAGGAGATCAGTATGAATTCAGGGACCAATCTGGCGTCAATGGACTGGGAAGACTTCGAACATCTGGTAAGGGAACTCTTCGAATTGGAGTTCGCCAAGAATGGTGGAGAAGTGCGCGTTACCCAGGCAAGCCGTGATGGCGGTGTTGATGCCGTTGTCTTTGATCCCGATCCTCTCAGAGGAGGAAAGATTGTCATTCAGGCCAAGCGGTATACCAGTACTGTGGGAGTCTCTGCCGTCCGTGACCTTTATGGCACCGTCATCAACGAGGGCGCAAATACTGGTATCCTTATCACGACCTCTGACTATGGCCATGACTCCTACGAGTTCGCCAAGGATAAACCGCTGAAACTTCTTAACGGGGGACATCTTCTTGCGCTATTGCATAAGAATGGGAAAGAAGGCTACATCAATATCCAAGAAGCTAAAGACAGTTTGAAGGAGTAGCGATAGCCTTCTTGCCGATTTCAAAAATAACGGCCATGCCTATCGTTTCTGTTCGGTTGATCTCGGCCAAGACTGGAAACTGATTGACAGACGCTTGGAGCAGATCATTCAGTTTTAAAAATGAGTTAATGCTTTTTTCCCGGGGTAAGAGCAGTTAAACCAATATCAATACATACTCCTGATTCATTATTATGCCTGTTAACTGGACAGAAGTCAACAACCGCAGAATTGGCGAAAAGACACAAGAAATCCTATTATACTGCGCTCAGGCGAGGGCGGAAATGACGCCTCGCGCCTTCGATTTGGCGAGACTTTCGTTAGCGCGGCTTCTTGACAATATCATTGACCGGGATCCTCGAGCTATTTCTGCGGTTCTGCCAGTGCGTCAGAGTTTGAATTCGGATAAGGAGAGCGTGGCGATTTGCTCTAAAAAACAGGCCGAAAATCTTGCAAAGACCATTGTCTACAAATGTATTGGCGATGACCTTGACTTGTATCCGGTCACGGCAGAAAGAAAACTCTCTCGGACAAAAGCGAGGGGCTTATCGGAATGCAACATCCCAGCAGATGAAATGACAGAAATGGATATGATGTATGTCGCGTCTGCAATGGTTGAAGGGGAGAACTTTTCAAAAAAGACTATGCTTGCCGTGTTTGGATGGTTCCAACAGATTGGCATGAATCCCTTTGAGGCTCGCTTGTATTCATACCTGTATATGAAGCGGGAACTGACCCGCATAAAAGCCATCCCACAGTATAATCTCTTCGCGGACGAGTATCGCAAAGCAACAAAAACACTATTGGAACGAGGCTATCTTTACGAATTCCCCGGAGAATTGTTAGGCGTTACCGAAACAACAATAGTATAATCTATTTGTTATTCACCCGCGCCTTCCCGCCACCGCGAGCCGCTGAAAGCTGTCATGGAGCCTGCGGCAGCGACGCCGCGGGCAATATTGAGAGATTACTATTGAGAATCCCCAAAAAGTAATTAACTTTGCAACAGCTTCAAGGAAGTTAGAGGGCACTGCGGTGCACCTCCTTGCAGGGGACCTTCGGGATCCCCTGTATTTTTTCCTTCCCGCCACCGCGAGCCGCTGAAAGCTGTCATGGAGCCTGCGGCAGCGATGCCACGGGCAACAACAATCCATTTTTCTTCCTATCTTTGTGAAACAGCATAGCACATGTCCCTCCCCGAAGCCATCGTCTACCT
>JAEEGL011107621.1_pt1 | contig 21030 bp, 15 predicted proteins | sample 9134231 | NCBI WGS metagenome assembly JAEEGL01 (sample SAMN16246548, study PRJNA631951) | gut metagenome | biome: gut microbiome; feature: rumen; material: fiber-attached | host: Bos | place: Iran: Karaj | collected 2018-10 | reverse complement strand
TAGAGCAGGCAGCCGTTCTGGTCAATCTCGGAACGGACCATCAGCGCGGTCTGCTCAAGGGTGTCCTTCATGGTGATGGACATCGGTTTGTGGGGTGCGGAGTAGTAGCGCTCCCAGCTCAGACCCAGGTAACGTGCGGAGGGCAGGTCTACACGCGAGGTGATGTTGATACCGCCGTCCATGAAGAGGTCTTTGTAATACTGTGCCGAAGCATTCTGGCCAAATCCCAGCATTATCGCCAGCACTGCCACCAAAACGAGATTCTTTTTCATTGTCAAGTCTGTATGTTTGCTCCAAAGATAGTGTTTTTTAGTGAATCTTATCCTGGTTTCCCAACAGATAGTCCAGCGGACAGCCGACGATATGGGCCTGCTCATAAGCGGCGTGTGGGCCTTATCGTACTTTTTCAGCATTTCTTCCGCAACCTCAACGGTTCGGGAGAGCTCTTCGTTGCGCAAAACGAAGCAATAGGGGGCAATACAGCTGATTTGTCCGGCCACCCGGCTGGCCGGGAAGCGATTCAAGCTGTCACCGTGAATCACTTGCGAATAATCGACGGGTGGAAAGCCGCAGACCGATAGAAAAACAGATGGTGGGGGTGACGATGCGGTCTTTAAAATACATCTGGTCGGAATAGAGCCTTGCATAGAGATTGAACCCCAACCGCTCCGGTCGCCGCATGTTCAGCAGCATATAGTCCATCAACTTATACTCAAAGAGCAATCCCTGGCAAAGGACCAGACTCTCATAACCTCTTCCCCCTGCCTGCGCAATGTATGCGTAAGCACCAATTCCTCCACCGGCAAATGCTTCGAATGAAATCTTTTGATGCCGGTAAAAAGTGTAGCCATAGTATAGAGTTTGAGAATAATAGGTCCACGGGTAAGTATATATCTGTTTCTCCAATCCAAAGGGTGCGTATACCGGCGCATTGATTTCAAACCAGAGTTCGTGGTGCCCTCTCGCCCATCCTGCACTGACCGTATAAAACCAAGTCAGTTGAGGGCCACCGGTGCTGGCAACTATTTTTCCGTTCAGTCCTAGCGCAAAGTTGCCGCCGCCTTTTTCTTTCCACGGATAGTCTGTTGGATCTATCATGGGAGTGTCTAGGACCTCCCGGTGAGAAACAGTATCTTCTGAGATATCCAACAAACACTCGAACAACATCTGGTTTCTCATTATGGTCTTGTCTTCGCCCGCAAACAGCACACTATCACGGAATCTGCGCGCAGCGATTTCGTAACAGTCAAAAGCGCGCTGTTCTCGGGCGAGACGATCCTCGGTATTAAATTCAGCATTAACAAAAGACATATCCTTTCGCAGGACTGCGTAATAATTGGAATAGAGCCATTTCCTGCCATTTTTCACCACGGAAATCTTTTCCTCGCCCAACGAAAAATAACTGAATACATCCCGATCATCTCCCGCGCCGTCTCCACAATAGTCCGCCCATCTTAACGCACCTTCACTCCAGCGCCGGATTGTATCCTGCACTGATGTGGTGTTCTGCCCCGAGGAATCCCAGGCGAAGCCCCATAAGAGGACCGCTGTCAAAAGTATACTGATTGACCTGTTTATCACTATTTTGTTCTTATTCCGTAAATATAGAAAAAATCCCTGTCTTTTGCGAAAAAAACTTCCCCGGGGTCGCGAAGACTCCGGGGAAGCGTTTGTTAATCGAGAGCCTGAAGGCCTAGATGGTCGGGTTCTGCTCGCAGAGCGGGTTGGAGTTGATCTCGTTGTACGGGATCAGCCACTGCCAGCGGAGGTCTCCGGCGGGAATGAGACGTGCTCCTTCATTGCAACCCTGCTCACCATACATGTTATAGTTGGATGCAGCGGGATCGAGATTGGTCGGCATCGTTGTGGCGGTGTTCTTCCAGCCGTTGAGGTTACCACCCTGGTTGTACGTTGCACCGGGTTTCGGACCGCGGTCGCACGGAAGGTTGAGACGCTTGAGGTCAAACCAGCGAAGGCCTCCCTCCGCCCAAAGCTCCACGCGGCGCTGCCAGATAATCTTTTCAACAAGGGCGTCGCCCGTTTCCGTAGGCATCGTATAAGCGGGGTCACGGAAGTGGGCCAGATCGTAGAGAGCCTGCTGTGCCTTGCCATTCTGGCTTGCACGGGCATAACCCTCTGCCTGGATGAGCATCATCTCAGGCAGACGCATATACGGCACGTCAAAGTAGGTATTCTGGGTGCCCTGATCATCAATCTGCCACTTCTGCGACATCCACGGTGCAAGACGGGCGGTTCCAGTCGGAACCACGGGCGCGCCATCCTTAGGAACGAGGCAGGTGCTCTTACCTTTTCCGTACGGATTCTCGATCCAGTTGTTGTGGCGGACATCCGTAGCGGGAATAGTGGCGTACAGAAGGTTCAGGATTGCGCGCGGGGAGTTGCGGTTGTAAGAGGCCGCGTTGTTCGAAATGAAGGTATGCCAAGCGCGAAGAGTACCGTGCTGGGCAGCATCATCTGAACTTCCCTGCGCCCAAAGCCATTCGTTATTGTTCATGTCGGACATCTGCTTGCCGGCCATACCGCAGGTATAGGTATCCGCCTGCAGGGAAGCGCCCGAATTCTTTACTACATCCTCCGCCATGGCTGCAGCTTCCGCCCATCTACCCTGAGTAAGAAGAACGCGGGCTTTGATACCCTTGGCAACCCACTGGTCAATGTGGGTTTTGTTCTTCTTAAGCGAGGCGGGAACCTGCTCAAGGCATGCAATAGCGTCATCCAGATCCTTATTGATCTGCGTATAGACATCTTCTACCGAACTGCGGGCCGCGTTGTCCAACGAAGGGGAAGTGCGGAGGATGACGCCGGGCTGCGTGTTGTTTCCGGCGGCATCGTAACGTTTCGCCCAGGTCTGCACAAGCTGGAAGTGCGCAAAAGCACGATATGCCAGGGCCTGGCCCTTTACGTAGTTGCGGTAGTTGTTCGTACCCGAGAGTTCGGGCAGGTCATCGATATAATAGAGAATCTTGTTGGCTGCATAAATCACGCGATAGAAGAACTTCCAATAGTAGTTCAGATCGTTGTATTTATGTACCTGATCCCAGTGGTGAACCCACGATGCGCAGTCCTGGTACATCACATTGTTGTACGTCCAGACCACGTCGTCGGACATGAAGGCAAGATGAAGCATGAAGGTGGTGTAACCACCCTGACCATAATAACCGGTTGTGGTACCGGATGAACCTCCTTCGTGCATAAGGCGGTGAATACCGTTGATTGCCATCAACTCGCTTTCGCAGTTACTGGAGATGGTTCCCTCGTCAATCTGGGAGGTCGGGCGGGTCTCCAAAAAATCCTTGGAGCAAGCGGTAGAAAGAAGGGCGACGGCAGCGAATGCCAGAGCAATTTTGCTAATGTTTTTCATAATGCAAACCTCCTTGATTATAAGTTGATGTTAAGACCGATCGTAATGGTTCTTGCAGGATTGTAGCGGGAACCACCGGAATCGTAGTTACTGAGAGAATAGTTTGCGAACATACCCTGGCGGGCGGTCCAGACAGCAAGGTGGTCGGCGGAAACATATGCCTTCAAGCCGCTCAGTTTGATAGCCTGGCAAACTTTCTTCGGGAAAGTATAAGTAGCCATCAAGCTATTGATTTCAAGCATGTTGGTCGTTGTCAGCCATTCCGTTGAGCGTTCTGCTGCGATATTGGATGCGTAGCTGCTGCCCTTCTTCACGAGAATAGGAACGTCCGTCTTGTCGCCAGGCTGTTTCCATGCCTTCAACATATCGGTATGCATGTTAATACCTTCGGTAACGATCACACCCGGTGCCATCAGGTTTGCATAGGAACGGTCATAAGTATAACCGCCTAACTGATAGTAGAGGTTCAGGTTGAACGAGAAGTTGCCCACGCGGAGGTCGGTGGTAATACCGCCGTATATCTTCGGGAGGGAAGAGCCGCTGAAGCCCTCTGCCGCATTGGATACGTTGGTCGTATAGAGATTTCCATTCACTTCCTTCAGTCCGCTGGCTTCCTTGTAGCTGCCGTCGGTTTCCAGATATTCCGCCTTAACGGCACCGTCTTCTCCAAAGTAAACATCACCCGGGAGGAAGAGGTTGAGACCGGTGTCGGAATCGACGCCAGCCCACTGGAAGAGCCACCACTCGTAAACGGAGTGACCCTCTTCGATACGGTTATAAGATGAGTTGCGGTTGTATGCCGGAATCGGGAGATAGGTGATGACGTTTTTCACGAGCGATCCGTTGACACCCACATTCCAACCTACATTTTTCGTCTTGACGATATCATAGGCCAGCGCGAATTCGAGACCGTGGTTCAGCAGACCGCCGTCGTTGGTCGGATAGGAGGTCAGACCCGTCGAGGAGGGTAGGGTCACATCCATCAGCAGGTTGCTGGTCTGGCGGTGGAAGTACTCGATGGAACCGGTCAGGCGGCGTTTGAAGGCCTGGAATTCGACCGCGACATCCCAGTTGGTATTTACCTCCCACTTAAGATCCTGGTTACCTGGGCTGTCGAGCGTCGGGGTGTAACCAGGTTCTTCCATATTCTGGTTCCGGGTGAAGAGCGCCATATAAGGCCAGTAAGCACCAAGATCATCGCTACCGACCGTACCGATCGAAGCGCGGACCTTCAGTTGGTCGAGGTTCGGAATACCTTTCATGAACTCCTCGTTACTGACGATCCAACTGCCGCCGACGGACCAGAAGGTACCCCAGCGGGAGTTGGTGGCAAACTTGGAGGTACCGTCGCGACGGAACGAAGCCGAGAGGAAGTAACGGCCGCTATAGTCATAATTGACACGGCCAAGGAAGCTTTCGGTGTTGTATACGATCTTGTAACCGGACGGATCTGCATTCGGGTTTGCGTAGTTGTTGAACTGGTAGTTGGAACCCAGGACGATCTGGTCCTTCTTGCCCGCGCTCATCGTATAATAGATGTACTGGTTGGTTTCGTGGCCGACCAGTGCATCAATGTGATGATCGCCAAAGTTGCGATTCCACGAGAGCAGTTCGTTGACAGCATAGGTCGTCGTGTTGGTGTGCGTCTCGGAAGCGGACGTCGTGCCGGTAAGTTTCTCGGCATAGTACGGCGTTGCGGAAGCGGCCTTGTAATCACTGTTGTAGATGGAGGCATTTGCCGTAAATTTGAGGTCGAACGGAAGCTGAATCTCCACATACGGCTTTGCATTCAGGATGTGGCGGGTCTGGCTGTTCACGCGCGCCGCGCAGTACTTGACGGAGTTGGTTGCAGTGTAGAGCCCACGGGGAGCGATCGTACCGGCCGGATAATTGGCGGTCGCCTCATAATCATAACCCTCGCCGAAGTCGTAAATCTTATCGCCGTTTGCATCGAGGATGTAATCGCCATTTGCTGCGTGGCGGTGAATCGGGTACATCGGCGGCATCTTGCGGGTGATGTGGAACGGGTTGCTCAAGTCGCCCTGCGAGGTGGACTGGATACCGTAGCGGGTGCTCATTTGTGCGGAAACATTGATACCCACCTTGAACCAGTTCTTCTGCGTGGAGACGTTGGCTCGTCCCGAGAAGCGCTCGAAACCGGAACCGATGATATAACCTTCCTGGTTGGTATAACCCATCGAACCGAAGAAAGTGGAGCTTTGGGATTTGCTGGAGAAGGTAATACCATAGTCCTGCACCTGGCCCACCTGTTCAATTCCACCGCGCCAGTCGACGTCGTCTTCCCAGAGGAGACGGGCGTTCGGATTGTAAATGCCGTCATTGCTGAGGATATTGGCCGCAGTCACGCCGTCGCCCGTCCAGGGCATATAGGCATCCGTGAAGCCGTGGAAAGCCACAGCCGCAGCAGAAGCTTTGGCAGCTGCGGTAGCTACATCGTTGCCGTCGTCAACCATGTAGCTGTTGTAATACTCGCGCCAGGTGGTTTCCATGTACTGCTTGGTGTCCATAATCGGGTAGTCTTTCTGCTCGCGGGTTACGAAACCATGGGAAACCTTCACCTGGATGACCGGTTTGTCGCCCTTGCCCTGCTTGGTGGTGATCATAATGACACCGTTTGCTGCGCGGGAACCGTACAGTGCGGTGGAAGCCGCATCCTTCAGGACCGTAATCTGGTCAATATCCGATGACGGAATACTGGAGAGGGCTCCGCTGTAGATGATACCGTCGAGCACGATGAGCGGGTCGGTATTACCATTGATGGAACCGATACCGCGGACCGTGATGGTTGCGTCTGCACCCGGCTGGCCCAGTGCACTGGTCAGACGAAGACCCGGGGTGGTACCGTTCAGGGTGTTGAGCGGGTTGGTGTTCGGCACGAGTTCGATCTTTTCACCGGAGACCTTGCCGGCGGAACCGGTAAAGGATGTCTTGGTTGCGGAACCGTAGGCCACGACCATGACCTCATCGAGGGCGGCCGCGTCCGTGTTCAGTGCCACGTTAATCTGCGCGCGACCGCCGACAGTGATTTCCTGGTTTTCATAACCAACGGCACTGAAGACGAGCACGCTCTTTGCGTTGGGTACGGAGATGGCATACTTGCCGTCTGCGTCCGCTGCGACACCGGTAGTAGTACCTTTGACGACGACACTGGCGAAAGGAACGCCGGTGCCGTCTGTGGCATCCGTAATCGTACCGGTGACTTTAATCTGAGCAAAAGCCGGGCTTGCAAAAGCCAGCATCGCACACATTAAAAACAGAATACGTTTTTTCATAAAGTGTTTGTTTGGGGTTGAAAAATGATATGTTAAAACTTTTTGGCTTGCAATACGGGCAGTTTAACGGGTTCAAATATAACTAATTTTTCAAAGTTTTGCTAACTTTGGGCAAATTGTTACCTCTATCCCATGAGAAAGGCTGCACTCGCCACCCTGCTTTTTGTTTCACTGCTAACACTCTGTAAACAAAACTCTTACGCTCAGTATTACAAAGATATATTCGTGGACGCGGGCATCCACCTGAGCGACTACCACGACTTCCCGGTGGCCCGGCTGCTCGGGCTGAGCTGGGAGCGTTTCACGGCCGGGGAGTATCCGGACCATCTTTCGCTGCGCGATACCGTCACCCAGCGGGCGCTGTATGAAGGGTCGGCCCTCGATGAAAACGGCGTCTGGCTCTATCCGGACGGAGCGCCGCGCTTCCGGATGATCTATGTGCATGGCGGACTCGCCACGCTGCATGGCAATTCGATGGGCGAGGTGGGGCGCGACCATCTGCGCGCTTTCGTGCACGGCGGCGGCAGTTACATTGGCTCCTGCGCGGGTGCGTTTCTGGTTTCGCTGGGCGGAACAGACTATGATCCAGAGAAGGGGCGCTGCGGCGACGATCAGCTGGACTTCGTGAACGACAAATACTTACATCTATTCCCAGGACGCACCCTGGAGACGCGGCTCAGCAGGAGCTACGCCGACCTGGTGCTGGAGGACGACTGCCCGCTGCTGAAGTATTCCGACTTTGGCGGCAGCCGCCGCATCCCGCATGTGCGCCACAGTAACGGCTGCTGCATCGTAGAGAAGGACCCTCATTTTCCGAAGGGGACCCGTGCGCTGCTGCGCTTTGATTTTGCAGGCGATACGGCCGCCGGCCGCCCTTATCCGCTGACCGGCAAGATCGCCATCTGGTCGTTCCGCGACAACGATACGTCGGGTCTGGTGATCGCCACCGGCTCGCATCCCGAATCTGACCCGCGGGGCATGATTACCGAAGGGCCCTCGCTCAACCTCTTCTCTGCGCTGATCCGGTATGCGCTGGATGAAACTGGCCCGGCCCGCATCAAAGGGGCGCTCCGCAACGGGGAGCCGTGCGTGATGGACCGCAAAACCTCCGACAACGATCCGGCGCACGCCCGCATCGGGGACAAACAATACCACCACTTTACCGTCGAGATTCCCAAAGGGGCGCGCAACGTGACGGTGCGGCTGGAGGGCGGCTATCCGCAGGACGACCTCTACCTCACGCTCCGTAAAGGCGACTTTGCCTGGGCGCGCGAGGCGCAGTATGCCGACTGCGCGCTGGGTTGCGACAAGACGTTGCGGTTCGATTCGCTGCCCGCCGGCACCTGGTATGTGGGGGTACACTGCGCCACCACGGTAGAGGCCGTCCCCACCGATAAGGGCTGCCTCTACACCGGCCATGTGGAGACCCTCAACGGCGTTCCGTACACCTTGACCGTCTCATGGGAGTAACTTTTATGTGATAGTAACAATAGTGTGATAAATATTGATACAGATATCATGAAAAACGTTAATTTACGTTTAGTTACGTTTATAATCGGATTTTCGGCGCTGGTTTTTGCTGGAACGGCTCCGGCCCACGCACAGCGGCTGAGCGGCGCGCAAATTGCCGACAGCATCCGCACTTATATGGAGGAGTGCCGCACGATGGGGCTCGCCACGGCCCTCTTCAAGGATAACGACATCCTCTACATGAACGCCTTCGGCTGGCGGGATAAAAAGGGTGGCGATAAACTGGAGGTAACCGACATCTTCAAGATTGCCTCCATGTCCAAATCCTTCTCCGCGGTCTCCATCCTGCAACTGGTGGATCAGGGGAAGCTCTCCCTGGAAGATGATGTGAGCGACCTGATGGGATTCACGGTCCGCCATCCCAAGTGGCCCGATATTCCCATCACCCTCAGGATGCTGCTCTCGCACACCTCCAGTATGAAAGACGGCAACGGAAACTCGCGTTATTGGTCGCCCGACTGGGTCAACCCCACCGTCATGCCGGTTGATTCGATGCTCCAGCACGCCTTCTACGACTATGCGCCCGGCCAGGGCTACAACTACTGCAACCGAGGCTTCAATATGCTGGGCAATATCATCGAGCGGGCCTCCGGCGAGCGGTTCGACGACTATGTCCGCCACCACGTACTCGACCCGGTCGGTGTGGGCGTGGCGGGTTACAACGTGGATTCGCTCGACGCCGACCGGCTGGTCACCATGTATGGCTACAGAAAATCCGACGACAAGTTGCTGCGCAACAACGCCTACGTGCGCAAGAATGAGAAAAAGTTGGAGGAGGGCACGTATGTAATCGGTGAGGATGGCTGGGGTTGGTCGCCCACCGGCGGTATGAAGATCATCCTGCCCGACCTGGTCAAATGGCTGAAGTGCCTGCGTGACAGCTGTATCACGGCCTCCGGCGTACGGCTCATCTCCCCGGAAAGCTACCGAAAGCTCCGCACGCCCGTCACCCCGGCCGATCCGGGCACGCTCTACTGCCTGGGCACCCGCACCGAAACCCGCCTGATTGCCGGAAAGACGCTCTACGGCCACACTGGATCGCTCCACGGCTACAAGGGTTGCATGTTTGTCCATCCAGAGGAAGGATGGGGCTTCATCTGCCTCTGCTCGAGCACCAAACTGGATAAGATCAACGAGGTTTACCAGATTTACTACAAGGTGGCGAACCTGCTTTACGAACAATATATCAAACCTATAGAATAACATGAAAAAGACGCTTCTCTCTCTCGCAGCGCTGGTGCTGGTGGTCTTCTCCGCAACCCCGGTCCGCGCGCAGCAGCAACTCTCCCTGCAGCAGATCGAGGACAAAATTCTCGGTTACATGGATGAATGTATGACGGCCGGCATGGCGGTCGTGATGGTCAAAGGCGACAAGATTGTCTACCAGAACGCCCTCGGATACCGCGACAAAGACACCCGCGAACCGCTGGCAATCGACGACATTTTCCGTATCGCGTCCATCTCCAAATCCTTCTCAGGCATGTCCATCATGCAGCTGGTGGAGGCGGGCAAACTGTCGCTGGAAGATGACATCAACGATATTCTGGGCATGAATATCCGCAACCCGCGCTATCCGGACATCCCGATCACCGTGAAGATGCTGCTCTCGCACACCTCTTCCATGAAGGACGGCGGCGGTGCCGAGCGTTACCGCGACCTGACCTATGTCGATGAGAGCAAGACCGATCTGGAAACCATCCGCAACACGGCCTGGCTGCCCTACCCTCCGGGCCAGGGCTACCGCTACTGCAACCGTGCGCTGAATATCATCGGCGTGATTATCGAAAAGGTCTCCGGCGAGCGTTTTGACGAATATGTCCGCAACCATATCCTGAAGCCGATCGGCGCAGACAACGCGGGCTACAACCTCGACTCCCTGGACAACAGCAAGTTCACCAAACTCTACATCTACAACAAGCAGGAAGACCGCCTGGATCCGGGCAAGGGTTACGTCCGCAACAACGAGTATAAGATAGCCGACGGCACCTACGAGATCGGCAAGGACGGCTGCTACTGGTCGCCCACCGGCGGCATGAAGATTTCCGCACCGAACCTGGCCAAGTGGATGATGACCCTTCGCAACGGCGGCGTGGCGCCCAACGGCAACCGCATCATCTCCGAGGCGGGCTGCAAGAAGCTGCTCACCCCCGTTACCCCGGCCGATCCGGGCACGCAGTACTGCCTCACCACCCGCACCGAGACCCGCTTTATCGAGGGTAAGACCCTGAAGGGCCACACCGGCAGCGCGCAGGGCCTCAAGAGCTGCATGTTCTTCTGCCCGGGTGAAGACTGGGGTTTCGTCTGCCTCTGCTCCAGCACCAAACTGGACAAGATCAACGACGTCTACAAAATCTACTACCAAACGATCAACCTGCTCTACGAACAGTTTATCAAGCCGTATAACAACTAAACGTTTATGAAAAAGTTGCTGAGCCTGGCGCTGGCCGTTTATCTCACCGGAGGACTCTTCTCCTGCGGTGCGGCGACATCGGAAGGGCCTGCTGAAACACCGGCAGGACCCCGCGTCCTGACCGAAGCCCAGCTGGCCAAGCTGGAAAAGGATCTGACCGCGATCGCGCGCGACCACGACGTGGTGTCGATGCAAGTGGCCTTCGTGGTGGGCGACGAGATTGTCTACTCTCACGCGGTCGGCCTGAAAAACTTTGATTCCAGGGTGCCGGCTTCCACCACGGACCTGTACCGTATCGCATCGGTTTCCAAGTCTTTCTCGGGTGTTTCCACGATGCAGCTGGTGGATGACGGGAAACTCTCGCTGGATGCCGACGTGAGCGACATCGTGGGCTTCCGCGTACGCAATCCCAAGTTTCCGGAGGTCCCGATTACCGTCCGGATGCTGCTCTCGCATACCTCCAGCATCGTGGATTCCAAGGTCTCTTACAAGAAGTCGTTTGACGTGACGCTGAATCCCGCCACGGCCTCTGCGACAAACGTGGCGGCCTGCTATTCCAACTACGAGCCCGGCACGCACTATCAGTACTCCAACCGCGGCATCAACCTGCTCGGCGCTGTGATTGAGAAGGTTTCGGGCGAGCGGTTTGACAACTATGTCCGGGGGCACATCCTGCTGCCGCTGGGCATTACCGATGCGGGATTCAACGTGGATTCGCTGGACCGGACGCGCTTTGCGTCGCTCTATACCATCAACGATGTCGGCGACTATGTTGAGCAGACCGGAGCCTACGAGCGCTATCCGCAGTACGACACCTACCGGCTGGGCATCGATACGCCGCACTTCTCGCCGGCCGGCGGCATGAAGATTTCCATCCTCGGTCTGGCGGAATGGATGCTGACCCTCAAACGCGGCGGTCTCGGACGCAACGGCGTCCGGATCCTGCCGGCGGATCGCGTCGAACAGATGTTCCAGAAGGCGACGCCCGACAACAGCACGGTGAAATACGGCTTCACGCTCTCCGTCTCCAAGACGCTCCTCGGCTTCCCGATGCGCGGCCACACCGGCAGCGCCTACGGCCTGCGAAGCGTCCTGAGCTATAGCCTGGACCAGGACTTCGGCGTCGTGGTCTTCTGCTCCAGCGTTGACGGCGAGAAGGGCCGCCACGGTGGCGTTGCCGCCTACAGCGAAGCCGCCGAGCTGCTCTACAACGCGTTTGTGCGGTAGGTGGGCCCGGCGCCGGCCCTGGCCCCCTGCCACACCCGGCCGCTCGCCACGGCCGCCGCGAAACCCGTCTCTCCTGAGCGACGCCCTTGCCCACCTTGGCGGATAACCCGCTGACACACAGCCACTAACATAAAGCACTGGTACCCAAAAGTGATACCAGTGCTTTTCATATTTCCCTCAGCCTGAGCCACTTACCCGCCAAACCTTTTTTTCAAAAACAACTATGCTTTTTCACCTTTTATTGCCCACATTACCAACCGCAACAAATTCTTCATACTATTCGTCCCACCCAGTGTGTGCGGTTTTATAAGTTATTCCCGGAGATTTTATCATCAGTGATGACAAAATCCAGGGTTCGTCTCTCTTGGACACATTATATTATTCTCCTTCAGGTTGATAACCCTACCGTCCGCAATTGGTACACGACCGAAGCCGCCCAGCAAAACTGGAGCGTCCGGACACTTCAGCGAAACATCTCGTCCCAATATAGCGACGCCCTGTTGACCGCTTTTTATTTCGCATTTTGCGTTTCGCGTTTTGCGAAATGAAAAATGGACACAAAATGTTTGGCATAGACCATTGTTTTTTACGGGAGACGGCCTATCGCTATTCGTTATTATTTTGATTCACAGAATGATGGCGTGTGTCTAGCTTTTTCCCTCCGTGAAGACAAAAATCTCTTTCGGTATCATCTTGCGCTTTTTTACAGGACTTTTTAAGCCCCTATTTCGATCGTTTTCCTGGGACAAAATATCCCCATCTACACCTCCATTGTACACCAAGCAAAAAGCAAATCCAAGTGAAACTGGGGTGGGATTACTTTGTTTTTGATAGAGTTTGTTGGACGTATGGGGGCTCAAAGAGGATCAGATAATCATGCGAGGCGCCATGTTACTGGTCTTTGGTCGTCAGAACGTAGCTTGTGTTCTTGCTCCCTTCGTCGGAGCGGACCAGAATTCCTTTCTCCACGAGGTCGTTGATGTCACGAAGGGCTGTGGGCTGGGATGTCTTGCAGATCTTAGCCCATTTGGCCGTGGTGAGCTTGCCTTCGAACCCGCCCCATAGACGGTTCACGACCTTCACCTGACGCTCGTTCATGGCCACCTCACGGTGCTCTTGCCAGAACAGGGCTTTGGCAACAACGCGTTTTACTACTTCCTCGCTGCGCTTCATTGCGTCCCTGAGCGTTCGGAGAAACCATTCGAACCACAGGGTGATATCGATGTCATTGGTAGTGGTCTTCTCCAGGGCGGTGTAGTATTCGCTTCGGTTCCGCAGGATTTCGGCCGACATGCTATAGAAGCGGTGCGGCATGCCATCTGCACGGGCCAGCAGCATATCGGTGAGGGTACGTGCCAGGCGGCCGTTGCCATCGTCGAAAGGGTGGATGGCCACGAACCAGAGATGAGCAATGGCGGCTTTGAGGACGGGGTCTGTGCCTCCCTCGGCGTTGAACCAGTCAATAAAGCGCTTCATTTCCTCCGGAACCGATAAGGACGGTGGTGCTTCGTAGTGGACTTTCTCTTTGCCATAGGCGCCGGAAACGACCTGCATAGGTTCCTCACTAACTCTCCAGCCGGCAACGGTGATGGGAATCATGCCACTGCGGCCGGTCGGAAACAGGGCCGCATGCCAGTTGAAAAGGCGATCTTCGCTGAGCTCAGCGGCATTGTTCCGAACGGCATCAATCATGACCTGGACGACGCCTTCTGTGTGGTGGTCCGGCTCCGGGAGTCCCTCGGTGGATAGGCCCAGGTGGCGGGCAATGGACGAGCGGACTTTGTCGGCATTGAGCAGGACGCCTTCAATTTCGTTGGATCGGATAATGTCTTCTGTCATCACATCCAAGGAGGTTCTGGACTGAATCTCATAGCCAAGGCCCCCCATCATGCCGGCGATGCGGCCTTCCAGCATCCGGACTTCCGAGAGGAGGCCCAAGATGGCGTCAGTGTCCCATTTGAAGGTGGGCCAATCGGGATATTGCCATATGTAGTACGGTCTCATAAGTCTTCAATTTTGTGCAAAGTTAGCAGGATGAAGCGAAAAAGCAAGGGATTCGCTTCAGATTTTGAAGCGAATAAAGGTCGGATTCGCTTCATTTCTACAAATATACGCCAACCAGAAAGCAAATCCAAGTGAAACCGGGGCGGGATCACTTGGGTTTTTGGAGGGGGCCTTATCGCGCTAGTACAGTAAGCGGTTTTACACCGTAGGCGGGTTGTTTTTTGACGCTTGCCGCACTAGGGTTGGCGAGCCGTCATGCTATCTGCGAGTATCTTCCTTACGAGAGATTCTCTGGCCGGGCCCTATTTTATTATTTCTATTCCCTGAATTAATGATATTGCTTCCTCTGTTACGTAAAATGGAATCTTATAGGAGAATATGGCTTCTTTGTACTTGTCGCTCTCTTCTGTGTTTGCTTTAGGTTTATCATCCGTTGTGCTCCTTTTCATGCTTGCCAGAAAGCCGTAGAGATCCGGCTCTTTTCTGCTTTTTAACACTTTCTTCTGCGACGTTTTGTTTTTCGAAACGCCTCGACTCCAGTTGGGCATTCGCTCAAGGTATCGTTTCATCTCGCCAGAGGGATGATTTATTAATTCATCGGTGGTGTATTTTGAAAACGGGGTTAATTCCCATTTCCTTCCTTTTGAATTTTCTCTTCTTAAAAGCGAATAGCACGCGGTCGTTTCTTGGGTTTCTTGGGCACACAAATAAATGCGATCTTTCACCTTGTCCGGATCGTTTGGATATGGCCAGAAGTTGTGCATAAAAAGACTTATTGGTTTTGCGTTTTGTTCCATCTCGTGGATGTCAGAGAAGACTCGCCATTCATACATTCTATTTAGGCCTTTAACTTCGATTTTATAGTTGAAGAATGCGCGGAAAATTGAGCGATCAACCATTTCTTTGAAATAACCCAATTGGCTTTCCGATACTGGCAGGTAAAGGTCTTTCACCGCATAATCACCTCCACCCATTGTTACAAGGCTTGTTTTCACCCCCACATCTTCATAAGACTTCTTTTCCATTTTACCTATATCCAGTGACGAAATAGTATTGTATAGTGCTGAATACGCCACGCCTCCGGTTTCATTAGCGTATACACGAATAGTTGCTTCTATCAAAAACAAGTTAAAGCTTTGATACACCTCATAAAATCTCATGGCGCGCTCTGGCTCTATAGCGACCGGTTCTTTTATTGTTATTTCGAAATCGAAAGCATTTTGCAGCAGAATCTCTATTTCTTGTTGTAAATTGTTTAAACATCGTATCGTGGTCTCCGCTCTTAATTTTTTCATTTTCAGAGCCATCGCAAAGTTTTGTCCAACCAACTCTGCGCTTGATCCTTTGCTTTTTGCAAAAGAGATAAGCTTCCCTATTGATATTGTTGTTTCAATGGTAACCAGAACTTGACCATTCGGCATTACAGCAGAAGAAATTTTTTTATATGATTTAACGTTTCCTCTGCTCACGCTAACGATCTCATCTTTAATTATTTCGTCATTTAATAATTCAGTATTAGCCGAAATAAATGTTCCATAAGTCTGCTCTAGCGCGCTTCTTTGCGCCTCTAAAATTGCTTCTTTTTCTGTTTGAGCTATACCCGTTGATATAAGTGTGATCTCGCTCGGGGTTTCTGCGATTGCTAAATAAGAGCAAATGAGCAGGAGTAGCGTGAAGCTGATCTTTTTCATGATTATTGATGTTTTATTTGTAGTTATTCTCGCGATGTCAGGATGAATTAATTTATTGTTTTGTAATAAATAAAGACCTGGCGATTGTTAGAGCCTGAAAAGGTTGTCAGCTGCTCCAGTTGTTTAACATAACCTGTGGCGGTTTCTTGTATTCGCTCAATTATCTGCGTGTCAGTCTTTCCGTCTTGATGCTCCGTCATATGTATAACCATGTCCATTGTTATATTGGAACCGTTGAGATAGCGATTCGCCTCTGACATTGCCTTCACGCTAGCCACCCTATTCATTATGCTCTCGTTTTGATACTTTGTCTTATCGAGTGATATAACAGTGACTAAATATGTGTTATCGTAATCGGTGATAATACGGACCCCCTCAAAGGGGTTGCTCTTATACATTCTGGTTAAGAAATCGCTTAGGGCCTTATTCTCAGCATTATACCCTTGTGCTAGACATGGGGCCGGCGTCAATAAAAGAATGATGTCCAGGAGAAGTATCGCTATTGTAGCCCTCTTTACCATAAAAGAATTGTGTTATTAATGGTTTCTGGTTGGTGTTTTGCATGCTCGATAGCGACCTGTCGAGCCGCTTCTATTTCTTGCTTTCTAATAGCAGCTTCTCTTTTTTCGCGTATCTGTTGTGCATCAAAATCTCTTTGATCTCTGGCTATCTCATCTTCATATTGCTTTTGTCGAAAGGCCCATTCTTTTTGCTGATCATCATTTAATTTGTCGCCGATTTGCTTGACGAGGGAATCTATCTTCATGAAGCAAGACGCTGTCGGTTTGATTGCGGAGATTAAAGAGTATGCTTCATTAGCGGCATTTGAGTCTAGACCTTTACCCCATACTGCTTTTGCCTGTGTTAATAGTCTTAGCCCTTCTTCGTTTGTTTGATTCTGATAAAGTTCTATCATTTTATTCTGGCAATGATCATAGCACGGCCCAGACACGTCTGGAACACTGGCTAAGTAGCTGATTGCTTCATCATATCGTCCTTGTCCGGCCAAAACGTCTGCATATTTAAGAATCAGAGGTTCTCGATCTCGATAGTAGTTGGTTATTCTCTTTTTAATTTGTCTTAAATACCTGGCTATTGATTCGTCTCCCGTTTTTACCGTTTTAATGGCTTGAAGTATTGCAGAATCCTCATTCAAACCCACGCCCACAAGAGGAAGCGAGTGCGATCCAAACACCATGTTATCAATCGCATCGCCTATGATTAGCGTTAAGTCTATTTTAACGGTTATTCTATTGGGGATCCCGGCCATTATATCTTTCTGTAACAAGTGAGCCTTTGCGGTAAAGATCAGTCGATTATTCGGGGAGTTATTGGTGAGGCCCTCTATAGAAAGCATTTGTGTCAACTTCGACTCTAACAATCGGCATGCCGCTGGGGTCAAGTTCTCTCGCTCTGGTTGATAAACGCGAAGATAAACCACGTCGCCTGCCCCCTGGGCGCACATACTGTATAAAAGGAACAGTAGAGATATTATTTGCTTTTTCATATTATTTCTCTCCTAGTATCAAGTTTGCCTCGCCAAGCCCTCGCATCACTATTTTCGACGTAATATTAAAAGGCGGGCGGGATAGGTGTTTTCTTAGCTCACTTACAAAAGACCTTGCGTCAACGGCATTCCCTTTTTCGTCAAATAGCGGTATGCGAACCTGCTCAAATTGTGCGTGATTCTCTGTTGCGTCGGAAAGATTAAATACCCCGTGAACAGTATTCGCTCTTAACCACTCTTGAATGTGCTCTAGGAGTTCAACTCCTTGATACTCGGACTCCAGGTCGCCGTCCCAGTTATCCCACACACGAATAGTCATTACTATCTCTCGCCCTTTATTTTGCATCTCTCTGTAGTAGTTGGTCATTTGTCGGTCGAATTCGCGAACATGGCTTAAAACAGCCCGCTCAAGTAATACGGGCACTATCTCTTTTGAAACAGGGCTTGTTCCCGATGAGGTCGCTATTCTTTTACTTGTATACGCATCTATGGCCTCTAGAATAAATGATACCGATCGTCCGTTATTCTCTTTATTTACTTTCCACCATATTTGTATAAGAACATCCATTTTTGCCCTCCGCTTTATCATATCCAGGGGGCTTTCTGCGAGAGTGGATCCCGATGTTTTGCTCATGGTTAGATTGTCTTCCGACATCCTGGCATACACGGCTTTCGTTTCCATTTCCGCATCTTTGACAGTGTACCCTCTTGCCGTAAGAATTTCTCCAAGCTTGCTGATAACTAGCGGCAGTTCCGTGTCTTCAAGAAAAGCTTGCTGATAATTAGGTGTTTGGATTTCTTCCCCGGCATTATTATATGTCGTTATAAAGTATCGAGTCTCACACCAATTATCACTGGGGAGAATCATTAGTGTGGGCTTTTTTTCTTGAGCAGAAACGGCTATACTAAAAAGAATAGTCGGAATCAAGAATATGAGTTTTTTATTCTTCATATATCGATGAGGCGTCTTTTAATTCTTGGTTATTGTTTTTTATCTCTTCACTTAGCGCATCTAAAAGATCCCATCCTCTGCGGTATAATTCAGAAATTAGAGATTCCTTTTCTAACGATGTACTAATTATTGCCAACTGATCTTCTAGTTCTTTCTTTTGGCTATTATTGTTAGACAAGAGTAATATCCGGCTAAATAGTTCTGTGGCATTAGTAAAAAAGTTGTATAGTTGCTTTAGTATTTCGGTATAAGGCGTATAAACAGGGTCTTCTTTATGCCTCATTCCGAAGAAGACTATTTCATTTAATTGATTATTCCATTCATGATATTTTACCTTAGCTGATAATACTTCTCCTTTTTTATAATCGTCTGTTATTTGGGCTAATGAAATCATTGATAGTATTCTTTCAAAGTGTTTTACTTCTGTTTCGGTTTCTTTATACTCTTGTTGTGATGCAAGCTGTTTCTCTTTATGAAAGTTACGCCTTCTTTCTTTGTTATTGTTACGGTATGCCACATAAACCGAGGCCGCTGTTCCTATAGCAGCTAAATAAGACCCCCAAAATCGCAACCAGTCTTCTGGAGCATTCTCTCCACCAATTACAGATTTAAGTGGGGTTTCGTTTTGGAGAAGCCAGTTTAATAGAGCGGGAACCCCTATAACTATAATCAAAACAATGCAGAACGCCGTAAGCCCTTTGCAGTGTCTACTTAAAGAATATTTTCTTGATTTCATTTTCGTTAACGTTTTCTCGCAAATTTCGCCAACCAATAATGACCTATCAAGTCCATTTTGGTTCATATTATGCGCGGATGATTATTATTTGTCATCTTTGTAAAGAATAATCTTGATTGGTTTTATGACAGGTATATCTAATCCGCATCACACGCCTGAGATTTTGGCGCTTATGACGGCCGTTGAGGTGCGATTCGAGCGCAAGCCGGAGACAACTACACAGTTTATGGCGCTATCGGATGTCATCGAGACGGAGACGGGAGAACACCTATCCGCTTCCACATTGAAGCGAATATGGGGCTACGTTAGCAGTTCGCCGGCACCACGAATCAGTACGTTGGATATCCTGTCGAAATATGTTGGACTGCGGTCGTTTCACTCGTTTTGTGAGGGGCTGAAGGCTGGGAAGACGGAGAGTTCCGTTTTTTTCAAGCCCGCGATAGTTATGCAGGAACTCACTCCAGGAGCACAAGTTGAACTCGGATGGGCTCCGAACAGGTTCGTCCGGGTTGAATATCAGGGAAATTATCGTTTCCGTGTCATCGCTTCCAGAAACTCAAAGCTTCAGATTGGCGACGAGTTCGAAGCGGCCTCATTCATGACCGGCTACCCGCTCTGCATCAGCGGCGTGCTGCGCGACGGCAAGATGACCTCCCCGTTTATTGGCGGCAAGAACGGCGGCCTGACAATCGTAAGGATCGTTTAGCGAAGATCCATATCTACCTGTATCATCTCGCCGCGGACAACCTCGAGATGTGAGGAGGCCGGTTGCGTCCAGATGAATGTATCACCCTCTGCCGTGTGGATCGTGGCGGAAAGGTCGGAATAGGTGGTGGGCGGAACGGCGATGAAGAAGGGAACCGGAGTTGTGCCGACCGGAACCTCGGGACAGGAGAGCTCCAGATTCCCGCTCCCTTTCCATTTCATCACAGACAATGAATTCACCGTATAGCGGCCCGTAAGTCCTTTTTCCGAATGGAAAACAATCTTGCAGACCCGGATTGGCTGCGAAGCGGTCAGGTTGATCCGGATATAGCCACACAGGCTCCTCATTGTAAATTTCGGGGTTAAACGCCCCTGGTGGTTATACTTGTAAAAGCCCGCCATCGGGTAGAGAGAAGGTCCATCAGAAGCATATTCTTGAACAGGGGGAAGTTTGCTTTTGATGGAAACGGGATAGAAGGCCCAAATAGCGGTGCTGTCAGGATTTAGGGTAGAGGTATTTTCCTGGGTGTGGCGGAACTTCACCGTGGCGCCGCTACTGAGCGCATCATACGTCGGGCGGTTCTTTTTGTCCGAAAGATAAATCCGGTCGCCCTTGCGCCATAGGTGGCACACCGGAGTTTCCTCTACCGTAACGGTGACAAACTTTACATCCGAGGAGGTTTTTGGCCGCTCGCGCGTCAAGCCTAAAATTGGCAGGATGGACAGTAAAAGAAGTGAAGGCAGAAGCCAGCGCAACCAAGTCCGCCGCGTGGCGGCAATAGCCTGCTGTAATTCCTGCACGGTTTTGTATCTCCGCTCGGGGTCTACTTGGGAGCACTTACGGATAATACGGCGCCACCCCCGGCCGAAGAGCGGAAGAATTTTTCCAAGGGAATAAATGTCAGCGCGGTTGTCCACCGAAAGACCGGCAATCAGCTCGGGCGCTGCATATTTTTCGGTGCCAGCGGAGAGTTTCAGTTCGCTGTCCGCATCCCGGTTCGCAAAGCCAAAATCCAGAATCTTGATATTGGCTCCGTTGTTGGTGACCAGAATATTGGATGGCTTTAAATCTTTGTGTACAACCTGTTTGGAGTGGAAGTAGCCCACCGCTTCGAACAATTGGTCCAACAGCCGGTACTTCAGTGCCCTGCCGGGCTGAACGGTTTCCAGATACTTATCCAGCGGCAACCCGTCAATCCACTCCATCTCGATACACCACCCCAGGTCTTCGCGCTGCGTAAACCCATAGACTTCACAGATATAGGGACAAGAGAGGGTATGACCGATTTCATACTCCTTACGAAGCAGCGCCTCGTAGGCCGGCAGACCGCGGTACTTGGGTTTCAGACACTTAAGTACTCGGCGACGGCCGTCCCGCACCAGAATAAACAGGTCACAGAGGCCACTGCTCGAGCCTTCAATGATCGTCAAAGACTCCAGCTGCGACAGGGTGGGCCCGTCCGCCGAAAAGAAGCAGGAGGTGTCGTTGGCGTCCACGACTACTTAAACTCGTAGGTGTACGGGAGGTTTTGGTAGAGCGGATTGGCGAGAATCAGAGATTTGACTTGCGCGTTGATTTCAGCGATGTCTTTC
>JAEEGL011789163.1_pt1 | contig 21031 bp, 14 predicted proteins | sample 9134231 | NCBI WGS metagenome assembly JAEEGL01 (sample SAMN16246548, study PRJNA631951) | gut metagenome | biome: gut microbiome; feature: rumen; material: fiber-attached | host: Bos | place: Iran: Karaj | collected 2018-10 | reverse complement strand
CCTCCGCCGTTGAAGAAGGTCTGCATCACGCTCCGGAGCTTTCGGGTCCCGTCCTCCCCCCGCAGCGCCGTGGGATGGAATTTCATATTGCAGAGGGTCCCGTTTGGGTACTCGGTCTGGTCGAAGTTCAGAATAGAGTGGATAGTGGAGACCGGTCCGTTTTTATCCATGCCCTGTACCGGAGAGATGCCGTCGGAGAGGGGCTCTCCGGTTTTTCTTCCATCGGGAGAAGCCCAGGTCATGGCGCCGAAGAGCACGTTGGCTGTGACCGGGTAGCAGCCTGCGCTGAATCGGTTCCCCCGAGGGCCGGTGGCCCGGTTGATGGCATTGGCGTAAGTGGATGCGGTGAAATTCATGTATTTGTCCGCTTCGGGGTCCGCGTTTCCGAACCGGGGCACCCGTCCGTTGATGATCTGCCGGAGTTCTTCATAGCCTTCCCAGTTGTTCATCACGGCGTCATACAGCTGTCGGGTGGTAGCCAGCTTCTCCCGGAAGCAGACGTAGTCGATCACGTTCAGGGCGTCTGCCACATTGCCCAGGGCGATGCAGGAGTTGCCGGTGGAATTGTATTTCGCACCGCCGCACTGTACGTCCCGGCCATTCTCCATGCAGCCCTCCATGGTTGCGGAGAGCATGGGCAGATTCATATGGAAGGCACTCATGGACTCCCAGGCGTTGATGCAGCTGCACTGCCATTTGCAGAAGAAGTCCACCTGGGTCTTGTAGGCAGCAAGGACTTCCTCCATGCTCTTCATCTCGTAAAGATAACCGGTGGCGGGAGCGGAGCGCTGCGGTTCCGGCGCTCCGGGAAACCGGAAGGGATTCTTCCCGTCATTGATGGCCAGGAGCAGGCAGTTCAGCAGGTTCATGTAGGACTCCGTGCCCGTGCCGCCGGGCTGGGCCCATTCGCTGCCGCAGGCCAGAGGCTCCACGCAGCCCACCACACAGTAGTTCCGGGCATCCTCCAGGGATACCCCCCGCTTCATCAGGGCGGGAATGATCACATCATCGTTCTCAAAGCTGGGTACCCCTCCTGCGATCCGCGTCGTGGCAATGGCTGCCTCCCAAAGCTCTGCCGGGGTCCCCTTGTGGATGCGCAGGGCCTGGGGAGGATCATGGAGAACCAGCCGTCCCGCAGACTGGAGCATCATATAGGTCACCCGGTTGGTGGCGTCCGTCCCATCCTTGTGGACGCCGCCCATGGTCATGAGCTGGCCGCTGGTGTAGCCGGGCGCAGACTTGGTCGCCCCCTCGGACCAGACCTTGTTGCACTCCGCCACCTTCAGATAAAACAGGTCCATAAGCTCCTGGGCATATTCCTCCGTGATGGCGCCCTCCGCCAGATCCTTATCCAGATAATCTCCCAGATACTGGTCCACCCTGCCGTAACTGGTGCCGTGCTGCTGGCCGTCCATACACATCGCCAACTGGTACAGATAAATGCACTGCAGGGCATCATGGAAATTGCGGCAAGGGTTTTCCATGATCCAGTTCAGGGTATCCGCCATCTCCAGAAGCTCTTTCTTCCGCTCCGGACGGGTCTCCAGCTCCGCCAGCCGGGCCGCCTCGGCGGCATACCGCTTGGACCAGATGATGATACCCTCGGATACGATGGCAACCGCCCGGTAGAAGTTGTATGAATAGATGCTGTCCCCGAAGATGCCCTTTTCCTCCAGCTCCTGCATATGCTCCCGGGCTTCCCTGGCGATGGCGCCGAAGCCCTTCCGGGTGGCTGTCCAGAAATTGCCGCAGAAATGGCCCACGGGAGACTGGCAGTTGTTTTTCAGGCCAAAGAAGATGACCATATTTCCGGCAATATCCTTCAGCCCCTCGGGCATGTATTCGTCCGTCATGGCGCTCATGCTGTTTTTATCCCAATAATCCCCGGTCTCCAGGAGATACTTTTCGTCCTCGGGATCAATGTCATAGGGATCCACACTGCGGTTGGGTATATTGCCTGCCCGAAGCTCCTGCATGAACCAGTTGAAAGAGGTCTCCGGATACAGGGCACAACAGCGGTAGGAAGCCCCCTGCCAGCCCACGATGACCTCGTCCGCATTGATGAGCACGGGCATCTTCTCAAAGAGCAGGCGCAGAGTCCTTGCCCGCTTCAGAATACCGGTGAGACCGGGGTTTTCCATGTAAAACTCCGTCACCAGCCGGTAACGGCTGATATCGATCCTGGGTTTGGTGGTACGATACTTCTCCCGGATCGCGGCGACGCGCACGGGGATCGGTTTCAGCTGATACATCGTCTTGCTCCTTTCCTCCGCGCCGGCAAACCGGCGCAGTTCACTATCCTCATCGGGATCGGCCCGCAAAATACCCCATACTAACGCTATCATACTATCCCACGAACAGAAAATTGTCAAACGGTTTCCGCCGCCGGCGGCGGTGTGCGCCGGCGCGGAAGGAAGCGCAAAAAACCGTGGAAGGCGGTGTCCGGATATGCTATACTGAAGGAAATCAACTGACGGGAGGCTTTCCGGATATGTCTTACTTTGATTCCATCCCCGCGCCGGTATTCCGCTACTACCGGCCCGACGAAATGATCCTCGGCAAACCCATGAAGGAGCATCTTCCTTTCGCTATGGCCTGGTGGCACAACCTGGGCGCCGCCGGAACGGATATGTTCGGCACCGCCACGGCGGATAAAAGCTTCGGTGCCATGCCCGGCACCATGGAGCACGCCCGGGCTAAGGCCGACGCCGGCTTTGCCTTTATGCAGAAGCTCGGCATCCGCTACTTCTGTTTCCACGATCTGGACCTTGTCCCGGAGGCAGAGGATCTGGCGGAAACCAACGCCCGATTGGACGAGATCGCAGAATACATTCTGCAGAAGGAAAAGGAGACCGGGATCCGCTGTCTCTGGGGCACGGCAAATCTGTTCAACAATCCCCGGTACATGTGCGGCGCGGGCAGCTCCAATTCTCCGGAAGTCTTCACCTTCGCCGCGGCCCAGGTGAAGAAAGCCCTGGATCTGACCGTGCGCTTCGGCGGCAGAGGGTATGTCTTCTGGGGCGGCCGGGAAGGTTACGAGACTCTGCTCAATACCAAAATGGGTCTGGAACAGGAGAATATTGCCAAACTCATGCATCTGGCTGTGGACTACGGTCGGAGCATCGGCTTCACCGGGGATTTCTATATCGAACCCAAGCCCAAGGAGCCCATGAAGCATCAGTACGATTTCGATGCCGCCACCGCCATCGGCTTTCTGCGGCAGTATGGATTGGACAAGGATTTCAAGCTGAATATCGAGGCGAACCACGCCACCCTGGCGGGACACACTTTCCAGCACGAGCTGCGGGTCTGCCGGGTAAACGGCATGCTGGGCAGCATCGACGCAAATCAGGGAGATCTTCTCCTTGGCTGGGACACGGACGAATTTCCTTTCGACATCTATGAGACCACCTTCGCCATGTACGAGGTGCTGAAGGCCGGCGGCCTCACCGGCGGATTCAACTTTGACGCCAAAAACCGCCGTCCCTCCAACACCCCGACGGATATGGTGAACGCCTATGCCCTGGGAATGGACAGCTTCGCCCTGGGTCTGAAAAAAGCCGCCGCCCTCATTGAGGACGGCAGACTGGACCGTTTCCTGGAGGATCGTTATGCGGGCTGGACCCATGGGCTCGGCGCGGACATCCGCAGCGGCAGATACACACTTGCCGATCTGGCCGCCCTGGCGGAGAAGCAGGGCAAGCCCTCTGCTCTGCCCTCCGGCGGTCAGGAAGCCCTGCAGCGGATCGTGAACGAGATCCTTTTCGGCTGAGGTCTGGAAATGAAATGCACCAAAGAATACCGGCTCTCCTTCACCGAACGGGCAAAAGCCCTGGTGGAACAAATGTCCCTGGAGGAAAAGGTCTTTCTCATGAGCGGCTGGGTGGACACCCCGCACGACTTTCCCACCCCGGAGGATCCGAAGGACCGGCATTATAACTTCCATCCATATGGAGCCGGCGGATGCAAGCGGTTGGATCTGGAGCCCATGCTCTTCTGCGATGGACCCAGAGGCGTGGTCTCCGGTACGGGAAAAACCACCTGCTTCCCGGTCTCCATGTGCCGCGGCGCCGCTTTTGATACGGAGCTGGAGGAGGAGATCGGACACGCCATCGGCCGGGAGGTGCTGGCCAGCGGCGGGAATCTCTTTGCCGGTGTCTGCATCAATCTCCCCTACCATCCGGGATGGGGCCGCAGCCAGGAGACCTACGGGGAGGACAGCTTTGCCATCGGGCAGCTGGGCTCCGCTTTGGTACGGGGCGTACAGGCGGAGAACGTTATTGCCTGCGTCAAGCATTTTGCCTTCAATTCCATGGAGTTCAGCCGCTTCAAGGTGAGTGTGGACTGCGACCGGCGGACGGAACGGGAGGTCTTTCTCCCCCATTTCCGGGATTGTGTGGAGGCCGGAGCGGCCTCGATCATGAGCGCGTACAACAAATACCAGGGTGTACATTGCGGTCATAACGCCTACCTTCTGCGGAAAGTGCTGAAGGAGGAATGGGATTTCGACGGCTTCGTCATGAGTGATTTCATCCATGGCGTACGAGCGACCGTGGAAGCGGCAAACGGCGGCCAGGATATGGAGATGTGCTGGACCCATTTCTTCGGGCAGAAGCTGGTGGAGGCCGTACGGGAAGGCCGCGTTCCGGAAACCCGGATCGATGACGCCGCTCTGCGTATCGTGCGCACTCTGCTGGCCTTCCAGACCGCCCGACGGGATGACGGGGTCCCCGGAGAGGAGATCCTGAACTGTCCCGCACACCGAAAGCTGGCCCTGCGGGCTGCCCGGGAGGGCATCACGCTGATGAAAAACGATGGTCTGCTGCCTCTGGACCGGAAGAAGATCCGCAAACTGGCGGTATTGGGCAAGCTGGCGGAGAAGGAAAATATCGGGGATTGGGGTTCCTCGCGGGTCTATCCCCCCTATGTGATCACGCCCCTGGAGGGACTGCGCCGGATCGCTCCGGATACGGAGCTGGTGTTCTGCGACGGCAGCGATCCGGAAGCGGCAAAAAAGGCAGCCCGGGAGGCGGATGCGGTGCTCTTTGTCGTCGGCCTGGACCACGGAGACGAGGGAGAGTATGTGGCTCCCCAGGACCTTGATCCAAATCAGTTTGAAACCATGGGCGGCGACCGGAAAGACCTGGGACTTCATCGGGATGAGCTCGACCTGATCCTGGCTGCCGCGCCGGAAAACGAAAACAGCATCGTCGTCCTCATGGGCGGCAACACGCTGCTGGTGGATCCCTGGTTTGCGCAGGTCCGTTCTGTCATCATGGCCTACTATCCCGGCCAGGAGGGGGGCACCGCCCTGGCAGAGATCCTGTTCGGGGATGTCAATCCCTCGGGCAAGCTTCCCTTCGTCCTGCCGAAGCAGGCGGAAGATCTCCCCCCGGTGAACTGGGACGGGGATGAACAGTGGTACGGCTACTATCACGGATACACCCTTCTGGACAAGACCGGCACATTGCCCCTGCTCCCCTACGGTTTCGGACTGAGCTATACCTCTTTTGCCTTGTCCGATCCTTCTTTCGGGAGCGACCAGGAATCCCTGTGGGCGAAATGCAGGGTAAAGAATACCGGAGACCGGTGCGGCGATGAGGTGATCCAGCTGTATGTCGGCTTTGATCCTTCCGCGGTGGAAAGACCGCAAAAGCTCCTCCGGGGCTTTATCCGGGTAACTCTGGCTCCGGGGGAAGAAAAGGAAGTCTCCATCCGCTGTCCCCTGGAGAGGCTGGCGTATTACGACCCGAAGGAGTCCGCTTTCCGGCTGGAGCACATGGAGTACCCGGTATACATTGGAACCTCCTCCGATCCCGGGGATCTGTTGAAGGGCATCGTGTCCATATAAGAAGGATCCTTTCGGATCCTGCGAACGGGACCGGCAGCGCTTGCTGCCGGTCCCGTGTTCTGTCAATCCCAGCGGTCGTCTTCCGCCGCGCCCTTGGCGGCATCCAGGAGATACCGTCTGACTGGGGCAAGTGCCGCAGTCATTTCCCTCACCCGATCCGAAAACGCATCGAAACCGCCCAAGTCACTGTCCTGCAGATCGTAAAGGCAGGTCCAATTCCGCATCCGCACACATTCCGCCGCCGGATGATCCGCCGAAAACCCTCGGGGCATGGTCTTCTGCCGATTCCCGGTAATGGTCAGGTCATTCTGCCGAAGCAGGTCGGAAAGCTCCTCCCAATTCCGCTGGATATATTCCCGGACGTGATTGACGGCGGCGGTGGATTCGCACCACAGCCCGGTGCCGAAGCAGCTGCTCCCCGGGGCGATCATCAGAAAATACCCGATGGGCATCCAGGATCTCCGATCCCGGGAGAGATAGGCCCGGAAGGAGGGTTGATAGGGCGGCTTGTTCTTATGGATGCGCATATCCCGGGGAATGCGGTACATCCAGTCCTTCGGGTCCATGTACAGGAGATCTTCTGCCAGATCCGGATCTCCCTCTGCAACAGCAAAACGCAGCTGCCCCAGGAGGGTGAGGAAATCCGCTTTTGCCAGCTCATATTCTTTATGGTTGGCATGGAACCATTCCCGATCGTTATGGGCGTCCAGATCGCCGCAATACTGCAGCATCCGCCTGCAATCCATGGGGCTTCGCCTCCCCGTCTCTCTTTTTCCCGGAGAGTATATCACAGGCGAAGCAGCCTTTCAAGCTGCGGGGGAATGATCCAGAGTCGCTTCGGCTTGAGCCAGGAGCTTTTCCAGATCCGCACCGTGGCTCCTACAGATCCGTTTCAATCCTCGCAGGCAATCCGGATCCCGGCTAAGCCGGTTCATCCCGAAATCGCAGGTCAAGGTGGCACGAAACCCGCAATCCTCCAGGATCCCCTCCAGTTCTTCACTGTAGAAGCCGTAGGGATAGGCAAAGGTGCTGGCAGGATCGCCGGTCATCCGGAAGAGCTCTTCCTGGAGCCGGTCCACATCCGCCCGGATACGCAGCTCATAAACCGTTCCGTCCTCTCCCCGTTTTCTGCGGCAGCCGTACTCCTCTCCGCTCTCCCGATGGAGGTCATAGCTGTGATTCTGGAGTTCCGCAAGACCGGAATCGCGCATTTCCAGCAGTTCCGCCCAGCCGGCATGCACATAGGGACCTCCTTGCTCCGGCAGAAGGCTGAATTCATCCGCGCTGCGTCCGATCACGCAGATCACTGCCTTTGCCCCGTATCGTCTCAGCAAGGGGAACAAGCTGCGGTAGCTGCTCTCATATCCGTCGTCAAAGGTGAGCAGGACCGGTTTTTCCGGCAGAGCCTTTCCGTCATATACATAGGCCAGGATGTCCTGCATGAGTACCGTGGTGTAGCCCTCACGCTGCAGCCAGCGGAGATCGCTTTCCATCTCCTCCGGCAGGATAACATCCTTCCCTGTCACTTCCCGCCTCAGTTCGTGGTACATGAGGATCGGCAAAAGAAACTCCTTTTCTCTCTCCTCCTGCCGCAGATCCCCGGAACCGTTCAGCATCATGGTCATGACCAATACTGCACTCAAAACCCGCAGCATCCTCCCTATCCCCTCTCACATGCTCTTCTTGATCTGCCCGATGGCGTTTTTCTCCAGCCGGGAGACCTGTGCCTGACTGATCCCGATTTCTGCCGAGACCTCCATCTGCGTCTTGCCTTCGCAGTAGCGCAGGGCCAAGATATGCCGTTCCCGGCTGCTGAGCCGCTTGACCGCCTCATTCAGCGCGATCTGCTCCAGCCAGTTTTCATCGGTGTTCCGGGTATCCGAGATCTGATCCATCACGTAAACCGCATCGCCTGCGGCGTTGTAAATGGGCTCATAAAGGCTCATGGGCTCGGAGATGGCGTCCATAGAGATCACCACATCCTCCCGGCGTATCCCCAGAAGAGCGGCGATCTCCTCTGCGGTCGGTTCCGATTGTTTCTGACCCAGGAGCTGCTCTCTCGCCTGCAGCACCCGGTACGCCGTATCCCGGAGGCTCCGGCTGACCCGGATCGGGCTGTTATCCCGCAGATAGCGGCGAATCTCCCCGATGATCATGGGTACCCCATAGGTGGAGAAACGAACGTTTTGATCCACGTCGAAATTGTCGATCGCCTTGATCAGTCCGACACAGCCCACCTGGAACAGATCGTCCAGGTTTTCACTGCGCTGACTGTATCTTCCGGAAAACCGCTGGATCACGGAAAGGACCAGGCGCAGATTGCCCTCGATCAGCTTTTCCCGTGCCTTCCGATCGCCTGCCTTGGCCTGCCGAAGCAGCCTGTCTGTTTCCTCCGGCTTCAAGGTTTTGAGCTGAGCGGTGTTGATCCCACAGATCTCGACCTTTCCGATCATGCTGACATCCTCCCGCGGAAATATCCGCAAAGGCTAGTATTGCCGCGGAGGAATGGTTTTATGAGATCCGGAAAGGATGGTCAGACTCAGGGAATTGACTTTTTCCCGCTCCCATTTTATGATGGATCATCCTGCAAAACCGAAGATCAGGAGAATCGCAATGAACGGAAATGAATTGCTTTGGTCTCGGAGCGAACGACCGGGCGGGTTGGATATCTCCCTTGCGGCCGAAGACCTGGAGTTGAATCGCCTGTGCATGCTGCTTTTCCCCACGCTGGGAACGGATGGCGCGCTGTCCTTTTCCGCCTCTCTTCTGACCGATGATGGAGAGACGATCCGCATGCGGCAGGCTGTCATCCGCGAGCTGCTGGAGCACCCCGACCTTGCCGCTGCGTTGGAAAGGCTGCTGCAAGCCCTGAACGGCATTGAGGCCGACTATAAGGGACTCCTGGATAATCCCGTCGGACAGCGGGTGACCCGGATGGACGCCGCCATGGACAGTGTGAAGAAGGCGGTGATCCGGCTGGAACGGAATATCTCCCAGCAGGCTGCCGATATCCGGGAAGAAAACGGTGCAGATAACCGCTATGCTCAGCTGCTCCGATATACGCTCTTCCGCAGGCGGCTCGCCGCCTGCTATGCGGAAGAACTGATGCACCTCCGGGAGGAGCTCAGACGCGATCCCTGCCGTTCGGGCCCGCTGCAGGCGCTGACTCGCTGGGTGGAGGATCTCGCCGTCCAGGACCGGATCGAGGATACGGCGGAAACCCTGCAGCATCTGGAAGCGGAATGGAAGGGCGTCGCTTCCTTTGCCGTCGATGTCTGCCTGGACAGCCGGCGGATCGTTGTCGGTCTGGAGGTGGCGGAGATCCGTCCGGAGCCCTATGCCCGGATGGGGATGCTGGAAGCTGCGGGGACCTCTGAACCCAAGGATGGGATCACCACACTGCTGAGCTTTCCCCAGAACGGTTCCGGAGCGCTTTTCCAGGAGTATTTGCTTTCCCAGATAGGCTACGAGGTCCGCGGTCCGCTGACAAAGCTCCGGGATGCCTTGATGAAGCTGCCGCTGAGCGGCGTGGAGGAGCTGCTGAGTCTCCGGGACGCACTGCAGTTTTATACCGGGACATCCGCTTTTTGCCGCAAGCTGCGGGATAAGGGCAGCGCCCTTGCCGCCCCTGCAGTCACGGAAGAAATGGCCTTCCGCTTCCGGGCCGCCCGTCTTCCGGAGCAGACCTGCACGGGTACGCTCCCGGTGCCCAACGACCTGTCGCTGGAACCCGGCGGCAGCATTCTCATGACCGGGCCGAACAGCTCCGGAAAAACCTGCTGTCTCATTATGGCCGGACAGCTGCTGTTTCTGGGACAGCTTGGCTGTCTGATCCCCGCGGAAGAGGGAGAATTCTCTCCTCGGGATCGTCTGCTGACCCTGTTTGCCGCCGGGGAAAGCAAGACCGGAGAGGACAGCCGTATGGGGATGGAGGTGCAGCGCATCCGTCTGCTGCGCTCTCTGATGACGGCGAAGAGCATTCTGTTTTTCAATGAACCCATGACCAGCACCAGCGCCGAAGAAGGCGCACGCATCTGCGTAGATCTGTTGTCTGACCTGGCAAAGCAGGAGATCCCCGCCATCCTGGTCACCCATTTCAACCATATCTGGCCAGATCTGGAGAGCGCCTTCGCAGCCCTGGGCCGTTCGGAGCGTCTGCACAGCCTGGTGATGACCGCCCTCGAAACGCACGAGGGCATACAGTACCTGTACAAGCTGGAGGAAGCGCCGCCTCCTCCCTCCAGCCATGCCCGGGCAGTGGTGGCGGAAAAGGGTCTGCGGCTTGAGGATATGCTCGCCGGTCTGCGTGACAGAGGCCTGGACGTCCGCCCGGAGGATCCCGGCTGGGAGCGGATCCGCCGCGGGGTGCTTTGAGAGGAGGTGCGGATATGGCTTGTTTATTATTCCCCACGGGGAAAATGCCGGCGGCTTTCCCTTTCCCCGCGCAGACCATTGAAGACCTGCAGTTGGACCGGCTTGCCGCCGCCATGTCTATCTCCGAATACTATCGGATCAGCGCCGGGGAGCTCTGCTCCATCTTCACGGAGGACCCGGAGGTCATCCGCTGGCGGCAGGCAGTGATCCGGGATATCCTGGAGCTTCCGGGATTGGATGAGGCGCTGAGCCGGTTGCTGGACAGTCTGGACGGCTGGGAGGGCCGGGGCAGCCGCCGGGGAGCGGACAGCTTTGCCGTAGGCTTTTCCCTTGAGGATTTCAGCTGGCTGGACGGCTATTTGCGCAAGATCGATGCCTCCTGGACAGAGTTGACCCGTTACTCCGTAAAGAGTGAAGGCCTCCTGGCCTTGTTCGGGATCCTGGACGGCATGCGCAATTCTCCCCGATACCAGGATACTGCCGCCGATTTTGAGGCTCTCTGCACCGGCTACACCGCTCCCGCCCGCATGCGGATCGGATACAATCTGGATAAGAATCTGAAACCCTCCCGGCTAAAGCTCCTGCGTATGGATCCGCCTGTGGAGAAGGCGGTCAAAGGAAAAACCCCGCAGAAACGCCAGATGATGCTCAACCAGCGGGCGATCGAAATGGATGCCATGCTTCTGCAGCGGCTCAGCGCCCAGGCCTCCCAGGATATCGGCAGCTTCGTGATCCGGGAGACCGCCGTTCTGCGAGGTCTGCGGAAGGAACTGATCGTCTGCCTCTCCGCAGCAAAGCTTGCACGGGGCTGGAGGGATGCCGGATTGCCCGTCTCCTTCCCGGAGCTGCGTCCTGCAGCGGAAAAAGTCTTCTCCGCAAAGGCCCTGTTCGACCCACTGCTGCTGATCTCCGGCAAGGAACAGGTAGTCTGCAACGATGCGGAGCTGCGCAGCGGAGGAGAACTGGTATTTCTGACCGGCGCCAACCAGGGCGGAAAAACCGTATTCCTTCTCAGCCTGGGGCTCTGCCAATGGCTGGCGCAGCTGGGTTTCCCTATCCCCGCCGACGGGGCCTCCATCAGTCCCGCAAAGAACATCCTCACTATCTTCGCCCCAAACGGCCAGCAATACGGCAGGAAGGGGCTGCTGGCGGAGGAGGCGGGACGCATCGCCGAAGCGATCGCAAATCTCACCGGAGAAAGCATGCTTCTTTTTAATGAGCCGCTCACCAGCACCGGGCCTGAGGAGACCAAGGCCATTTCTGCCGAGGTCGCATCCGTCTGCATGGCAGCCGGAGCACGGGGAGTCTGGGTCACGCACGTCTATGCGCTGGCCGGGGAGCGGGCTGCTCTGGAGGAAGCCGTTCCCTGGGGCAGCAGTGCCGGTTCCATGCGGGTGGTCCTCGAGGATGAAGAAGGCTCCCCCCGCTTCACCTATCGGGTAGAGCGGGGAGAGCCTCTGGGGGACAGCCACGCCGGCGATGCGCTTCGCCGCGGCGGCGTCATATTCTGAGGGGATCATTGGATCATTCGGTTTTTCCACCGACTGCTGCAGCCCGTTTTTCCGCTTCTTCCTCCTCCAGCTTTCGGTAGGCGACCTTGCCCACCAAGGTCTTGGGCAGATCATCCCGGAATTCGATCTCCCGGGGAATGGCATACCTGGCGATATGCTTCCTGCAGTAGGACAGGATCGCTTCCCTCGTGGTCTCATCCGCAGGGATACCCGGCTTCAGTACGATGAATGCTTTCACCGCCTGGATCCGATAGGAATCGGGAACGCCGATCACACAGCTCATGTGTACCAGCACGTTGGCGTCCAGAATGTTTTCCAGCTGTCCCGGATAGACGTTGTATCCCGAGGTGACGATCATCCGCTTTGCTCTGCCCCGGAAATAAACGAAGCCCTCTTCATCCATCACCCCCAGATCTCCGGTATAGACCCAGGTCAACCCATCCGCATGCTTCCGCAGGGTCTTTGCCGTCTCCTCCGGATGCCCGGCATACTCCCGCATGACCGTAGGCCCGGCCAGGAGGATCTCACCCTCTTCTCCATAAGGCAGTTCTTCTTCCGTATCGGGCCTGACGATCTTGATGAACGTATCCGGGAATGGCACACCGATGCTCCCCTCCTTGGCGTGCTCCGGCGGAGTCAGACAACAGGCGGTGACGGTCTCCGTGGTCCCATATCCCTCGCGCACCTGGATGCGGGCGTTATGATCCTCCAGGAACCGGTCAAACTTCTTCTTCAACTCTACACTGAGAGAATCTCCCCCGGAGAACACTCCCTTCAGACAGCTCCAATCCGCATGGCCGATACCGGGCATGCTCAGCAGCGCTTCATACAGGGTAGGAACCCCCGCGATAAAGCAGCACCGGTATTTTCCGATCAGCCCCGCATAGCTTTTGGGGGTAAATCTGGGGACCAGGACGCAGCGGCCGCCGGAAGCCAACATGGTGTGGATGCAGACTCCCAGGCCAAAGCCGTGGAACAGCGGCATGGCCGCCAGCATCCGGTCTCCCGGACAAAACATCGGATTCGCCGCGACCACCTGTTTTGCCAGGGCGTTGAAGTTCAGATTGGTAAGGACGATCCCCTTTGTCACTCCGGTCGTTCCCCCGGAGTAGAGGATCACCGCCGGGTCTTCCCCGCTGCGGTGCGGCGTTGCCTCCTTCGATCCTTTCTCTCCCAGGCGAAGGAATTCCTTCCACCGGATAACCGGGGCGTCCGTGGGGACTTTCGGGTTCTTTCTTCCTTCCTTCAGCCAATACCCCGCGCGAATGGGAAGGGACATGGTGTCTTTCAGGCTGGCCAGGATCAGACTGCGGACCCTGGTCTCCTCCCGGATCGCAGCGAATTTCCCGTAAAACTGATCAAGCGTGATCACATAGGCGCTCTCCGCAGCATTCAGATAGAAGGCGATCTCCTTTTCCGCAGAAAGGGGATGGATCATATTACAGATGCCGCCGGCCAGATTGACTGCATAGAGCATGTAAATCGCCTGGGGACAGTTGGGCAGCGCGATGGTAAAGCACTCCCCCGCACGGAATCCCATAGCCTGCAGGCTTGCGCAGCAGCGCTGGATCTCCCTCAGCATTTGCCGATAGGTGACGGAGCTGCCTAAAAAATCGAACGCGATCTGCTCGGGATACTGCTCTGCGATCGCTTCGACCGCCTGATACATGGATCCCTGCGGATAATCCAGATGCATCGGCACTCCGTCCATATGATCCTTCCAGGGAGTCTTAACAGGGTTTATCACGACATGATCACTCCTTATTCCGCTGTCAACCGGTATATTACCACGCCGCGAACAAAAACGCAATTTCCGCCTTCACGGAACAGCAGGGTTGAAAGCACATCCTTACCCGTGGTATAGTGACCGGGAAAGGCAGGTATCGCGAATGGATCAGATGAATGCGCGCAACCGCAGGCTGGCCAGGGAGGGGGAACCGGTGTTTTCCCTGGCCGGGATCCTGGCGCAGAAAACGGAGGAGGAGCGGGCAGAGCTCATCCGGATCGCGGGTACGGAGGACCTTGCAGCCTGGCTGCAGGATCCGGATCATTTTGCCATGCTTCTGAATGCGCTGCCTGCAGCCGACTTTGCTCTGTTTGCCAAGGCGGCGGAAGCTCCCTTTCTGCAGGAGGATCAGGTTTTTCTGCCTATGCACGGGGGGCTCATCCACTTTGCGCTAATGCAGCCTTACCTCTATGGGGATAAACTCTATCTGGTGATCCCCACTGAGCTCCGCGCCCTATGGGGCGATCTGAAGCGCACCGGCTTCCCGGAACGGAAGCGCCGGAAGGATCTTGTTGACAGCTACGCCCAGGCCTGCGTCAAGCTGTACGGTGTTCTGCGCCTTGAGGAGTTTTTCTCCGTTCTGAAGCAGCGGAGCGGTGAAGGCCGTACTGCAGAAACGGAGGACCTCCTGTATTCACTGGCAGACGGCACCTATTACACGGTTGAGGGCGACCTCCTTCTGTACGCCGGTCTGCCTGCAGAAGAAGCCGCACCTTACCTCGCGGCCAGGGATGGGCTTCCCCCCTATTTGCCTTCCCACGAAAAGCTCCTTCGTCTGGGAGACGGCAATTATTTCGATGTCTTCCATGAATTGGAACTCTGGCGGCTTGAGCTGGAAGAGGCATTCCGCGCCGAGGGAAAAGAAAGCCCGGAACAAATGGCCATGGATTTTGTGGATACCCTTTATGCCCTTCTCCGCACGGAGCTGAAGGATACGGAACACAAAGAGCTTTTTGACGCCTTCGGCCTCGTTCCGGATGAGACCCGCGTCCGTTCCATCAAGAACAGGGTCAGACTCTGGTGCCTATACGGGAATACCCCGGAGGAATTGCTGCAGATGCTGGAAAATGGAGAACTGCGGCCTCCCGTGAACGGTCCCTGTCCCTGCGGCAGTGGCCGGAAATACAAAAAGTGTCACGGCGTGCGTTGACTGGGGAAAAGGACCCGGCGGGATCTGAACGCAGATCCCGCCGGGTTTTATTTATGGAAAACTAAAGATTCAGGATGAATAGGCCGGAGGTTTCGGGACCGATCTCCAACACATTTCCGGGAACCTCATGATACTCCGCAAACTTCCCGCTGAACGTCTCCACTGGCGTCAGTACGCTGAAGCCCATCTCTCCCCTGCGGTAATGCATGGGCACGGTCACCCTTGGCTGCAGCTGTGCGCAGATAGCCGCCGCCTCATCCGGGCCGATGGTGAAGAATCCCCCACGGGGATGAGCAGAAGATCCACGTTCCGCAGTGCGTCGACCTGCTCCGGACTCAGCGCACAGCCCTGGTCGCCCAGATGCACGGCGCGAAAGCCTGCATACTCCACCAGCGTGATGATGTTCTTCCCCCGCTTTGCGCCCTGATCCCCGTCATGGAAGGAATCCAGCCGAGTGAGCTGGAATGCCGGCCTGTGCCCGGTGATCCCGACCCTGTCTGCAGCATTATGATCTCCGTGCTGATGACTGCAGAGCACCATATCCGCCTCAAGCCCATCCGGAAGCTCGGCCCCGGGTACGCTGCCCGGGCTGTAGGGATCGAAGATCACGCTCCCGCCGGGTCCCAGGTCGAGGCAGAAGCAGGAATGTCCGTACCAGGTCAGCTTAGCCATGGCGATACTCCTTTCTGATACCGTAAAAGCTCTTACTGCAGATCATCCTCGAGCCAGGCCCGGTTCAGGCTCCGCATTCGTTCCACATCCATTTTCACCGTCTCCCGGTCTGCGGTGAGGAGGCCGTTTCGTTCCTGCTCCACATCGGAGAGCTGAGTATAAATGCAGCAGGAAAGGCCTTTTTGCTTCAGCGGCAGGAGCTCATTCCGGTAGAGACGGATCAGCAGCCTTTCCAATCCGGCCTGATCCGCTGCTCTGCGGTAGCTGAACATGCCGCCCTTCTTCCCGCTCAGATCCAATCCGTATCCGCCGCATTCCGTGATGGCCCCGATCCGGCCATCGCCCCGGAATTTCAGCTTCTGGAAATACAGATGACGGCTGCAGAAATCTCCGCCGCCTTGATCGTGCCAGCCGCTGGCGGCATCGATCAGCCGGGTGGAATCCCACTCCCGGAGGCGTTCCGTGAGCCGAAGGGTATCAAACTGTCCCCATCCTTCGTTGAAGAGCGTCCACGCAATAATGCATGGACTGGCTTTGAGGGTATGGACGATCTCCTCCAGCTCCTCCTCGAAACGAAGCCTGCCGGGCTCATACTTTCTGCCGAACCGTCCGCGCTTCCGGTCCTTCAGCTGGATCCCCAGGCTCAGGGGCACGTCCCGGGTCCAGAACGGAGAATAGCTGTCTCCCCCATTGGGGATATCCTGCCAAACCAGCATGCCTAGTCGGTCGCAATGGTAATACCAGCGAAGCGGTTCGATCTTTACGTGCTTGCGGAGCAGATTAAAGCCCATCTCCTTCGCCGTTTCGATATCGAAGACCATGGCCTCGTCTGCCGGGGCGGTATATAAACCATCCGGCCAGTAGCCCTGATCCAGCAGACCGCTGAGACGTATGGGATTCCCGTTCAGCAGGAGCCGGTTTCCCTCTCTGCGGATACTGCGCATGGCAAAATAGCTTTTGACCAGGTCGTCTCCCCGCTTTAACAGGATATCGTACAGGAACGGCTCTTCCGGCGTCCAAAGGATACAGCCGGGCAGAGAGACCTCCGCCATGCCCTCCGGGGAAAAGCTTCCGGTGCATAGACGTGTCCCATCTGCAAATACGGCAAAATCCGTTCCTCCGCCGTCCGGGATCTCCAGCAGCACTTTCTCCTCTTCCGGGAAGGGAGTGATCCGAATCTCATGGATATACTCCTCCGGAACGCTTTCCAGCCAAACGGTCTGCCAGATCCCGCTCTGGGCAGTATACCAAACCCCTCCCGGGGTGGTGGATTGCTTGCCGTAAACTCCGGTACCCAGCTCTGTCCGGTCCTCTGCAGAGACCCGCAGACGGTTTTCCCCCGTCTTCGTAATGAAGCGGGTGATGTCCAGGGTGAACGGCGTATATCCGCCTGCGTGTTCTCCGGCAAGGCGGCCATTGACATAGACCTGGCAGATTTGATCCACCGCGCCGAAATGCAGAAGCAGCCGCCCCTTGAAGAAGCCCTCCGGCAGGGTAAAGCTCCGGGCATACCAGGCCTTTTCCCCGGCGCCCGGCGCCCGATCCGCGCCGGAAAGCGGTGCTTCCGGGCTGAAGGGCACAAGGATACTGCCTTCCAGTTCCTCGGGGATCTGGTCCATGGGGCTGACGCCGTAATCCCATCTTCCGTTCAGATTCAGCCAATCCGGCCGCATGAACTGCGGCCGGGGATACTCGTTCAGCGGCGGATGATCCTCGTCCAGCCTTCCCCAGCGGGTCAGTCTGTCCGCTGCATGATCCATACTCAGCTCCTTAAAGCACAGTTCCGTCGGGACGGAACAGGGGCAGCGGCGCCAGGACGATGATATCCTTGCGCGCAATGGCATCGCCCTCAGCCAGGACGGCCATCTTGCCCACGATATTTCCCTCTGCCTTCCGGACCAATTCCTCCATGGCCCGCAGGCTTTCGCCGGTGGAGATCACATCGTCCACGATGACGATCCGCTTGCCGCACATCTTCTCCGCATCTGCGCTGTCGATGATCAGAGTCTGCACCTCCGCTGTGGTGATGCTCCGGACCTCGACTTTAAAAACGCCGGTCATGTAGGCTTTCGCCTTCTTCCTGGCCAGGAGATAGGGGATGCCGCTCTGCCGGCTCATTTCGTAGACCAGCGGAATGGCCTTGGCCTCCGGCGCGATGAGATAGTCGCACTCCGGCATACGCTTCAGCAGTTCTGCAGCTGCGTGCATCGTCAGCTCCACATCGCCGAACATCACAAACGCGCCGATAGAGAGCTGATCGTTCAACGGCAGTACAGGAAGCTCTCGTTCCATCCCGGCAATATCCATCCGATAGACAGGCATGTTGATTCCCTCTTTCTTTTCCGTTCAGTCATCTTTACGAATCGATTATATCAAGCCGCAGCGTATTCTTCAATCTCTTTCGGGCAGATTATCGATGAATTCAAATCCGGAAAGGAAGGAAGTCATGACAGAACTGGAACGGGTGGACGCCTGGTGGCGTGCGGCAAATTACCTCTCGGCAGCTCAGTTGTATCTGCTGGATGATCCTCTGCTCCGGCGGCAGCTGCGGAAAGAGGATATCAAGAAAAAGATCGTCGGACACTGGGGCACGTGCCCCGGTCAGAATTTCATCTATGCTCACCTCACAAGCTTGATCCGAAGGCACGGCCTGAATATGATCTATGTCTGCGGCCCTGGGCACGGGGGAGCCGCTCTTGCGGCAAATGTCTGGCTGGAAGGGACCTATTCCGAGCTGTATCCCGATGTGAGCCGGGATGAGGAGGGGATGCGCAGACTCGTGCGGCAGTTTTCCTTCCCCGGCGGGATCCAAAGCCATGCTTCGCCGGAGCTTCCCGGCTCCATCAACGAGGGCGGCGAGCTGGGCTATAGTCTGGCCCATGCCTTCGGCGCCGTCCTGGATAATCCGGGCCTCATCGCCGCCTGTGTCATCGGAGACGGCGAAGCAGAGACGGGCCCCCTGGCCGCCTCATGGCAGTGCAGTCGTTTTCTGGATCCGGAGCATGACGGCAGGGTGCTGCCCATCCTGCATCTGAACGGTTATAAGATCGCCAATCCCACTGTCCTGGCCCGGATCCCCCGGGAGGAATTGAAGAAGTACCTGGAGGGCTGCGGCTGGACACCTCTGTTCGTTGACGCGGGATCATCCCTTGACGATCCTGCCCTGCCCCTTGAACACGCCGCCATGGCAAAGGCGCTGGAAACCTGCATCCGTCTTCTGAAGCGGGGCAAATACCCGGTGCTCGTCCTTCGTTCTCCCAAAGGCTGGACAGGCCCCGCGGACACGGTCGGCAGTTTTCGCAGCCACCAGGTCCCACTGGATATCTGGGCGGCAGGCGGGCTGGACAAGCTCACTGCCTGGCTGAACAGCTATCGTCCGCAGGAGCTGTTTGCTTCGGACGGTTCGCCGCACCCGGAGATCCTTGCGCTTGCTCCCGCGGGAGACCTGCGCATGGGAGCCAATCCCCGGGCAAACGGTGGAAAACTGCTGCGCAGCCTTCGCCTTCCGGATTGGCGGGAATACGCCCTTACGGCGGTGGATCACGGTCAGCTGGACGAAAGTGATATGGGGGTGCTGGCCCCCTATGTGCGGGATGTGATGCGGCTGAACCGGGAGGGCAACAACTTCCGGGTTTTCGGACCGGATGAGACTTTGTCCAACCGACTTGGGGATGTGTTCCGGGAAACCGGAAGGCGCTGGGTCCTTCCTCAGCTTCCCGGGGATGAATCTCTGTCCGGCGACGGCAGGGTGATGGATTCCCTGCTTTCCGAGCATCTATGCCAGGGCTGGCTGGAGGGCTATCTGCTCACCGGACGGCACGGTGTGTTCTGCAGCTATGAAGCCTTCATCCGCATCGTGGACTCCATGGCCTCCCAGCACGCAAAGTGGCTGAAAGCCTGCCGGGACATCCCCTGGCGGCAGAGCATCGCCTCTCTGAACTACCTGCTGGCCTCCAACGTATGGCAACAGGACCACAACGGCTTTACCCATCAGGACCCCGGTTTTCTGGATCATCTGGCCAACAAAAAGGCGGATGTGGTTCGCCTCTATCTGCCTCCCGACGCCAACTGCCTGCTCTCCTGCTTTGACCACTGCATCCGCAGCCGGAATTATCTCAATGTGATTGTCGCCTCCAAGCACCCCCGGCCTCAATGGCTCAGCCGGGATGAAGCTGCCTCCCACTGCGCCCAGGGGCTTGGGATCTGGCGATGGGCTTCCAGCGATGCAGGAGCCGAACCAGATCTTGTCATGGCCTGCTGCGGAGAAACGCCGACTCTGGAGACTTTGGCTGCCGTGACCATCCTGCGGAAAGCATTTCCGGAGCTCAGGCTGCGGGTGGTCAATGTGGTGGACCTGATGCGGCTGCAGCCCGCGGAGGAACATCCCCACGGACTTACGGACCCGGATTATGAGGCGATCTTCACCAGAGACCGGCCCATTCTCTTCGCCTTCCACGGATATGCCAAGCTGGTGCATGAGCTCACCTATCGGCGGCGGAATCCCCTCCTGCATGTGAGAGGCTACAAGGAGGAAGGGACCATCACCACGCCCTTCGACATGCGGGTACAGAATGACCTGGACCGGTTTCACCTGGTCATGGACGCCGTGAAACTGATACCCGGCCTGGGAAACCGGGGCGCATTTCTTATTCAGGAGATGAAAGATCGCCTCCGGGCGCATACGGACTATATCCGCCGATACGGAGAAGATCTGCCCGAGGTTCGGGAGTGGCGCTGGCCCGGGACGCAAACGCGCTGCTGATCCTCTTCTCCGCCTTGCGGTCAGTTCCGTCTTTGTGGTATACTTCTCCTGGATTCGACTGATTATTCTGCCGTTTCATTCAGTCGAGGGAGGGTATTATCGCAATGTATACCTGGATCTTTGAACGGGCGATCTGTCCGTATCCGGTCGATGGTCGACTGTACCGCAGCTGCCTGATCCGCAGGCCTGTTCTGCTTCTGTTTTTCTTCCCCAGACTCCTCGGTCTTTTCCTGGGCTTATTCAGCAAAAAGCTGGGCAAAGCCCTGCGCTGGAGCTTTCTGCACCGTACCCGGGAGGAGGATATCGCCCGTTTTTGGAAAAAGCGGGCGAATCGGATCCCGGCGCTGCCCGCAGCCTCCGGACAGGTTTGGCTTACCTGTCTGCCGGAGGCGGCGATCGCGCCTCTGGCCGAACAGGCAGGGGCAAAGCTGTACGCCGGTGCAAAATGGAGCGAGCTTGTCCGACAGGCAGATCTGCGCAGAGGGCAGCGCTATGCCGACGCCTGGCCTCCCTGTATTCGACGGGGGGCGAAGGTCACCTATGTGCTGGGCCGCCGTATGATCCCCAGAGCATCGGATTATCTTTTGCGCAAGCTCCTTCGGATCCTGTACACGTTTTTTGCTTTGGTTTTCATGGGGATCGGTCTGGGTCTTCTGAGTCTGTATTTCGCAGCCGGGGAATACAAACTGGAAATGGTGAAGACCTATTTTTCCGTCCCGCTCATCCCTCTGCTGAACATCCTGCCTGTGGTGGTCCTTGTTCTTCTTCTCTATCTTCTCTTCAATCGAGCTTACCTTTCCTTCTTCATTTCCGCGGTCCTTGTGCTGGGCTTTTCCCTGGCGGATCACTTCAAGCTTCTCCTGCGGAACGATCCCCTGTTCTTCAGCGATCTGGCCTACGCTTCCGAGGGAGGCGGGATGTCCAT
>JAEEGL015078940.1_pt1 | contig 21032 bp, 15 predicted proteins | sample 9134231 | NCBI WGS metagenome assembly JAEEGL01 (sample SAMN16246548, study PRJNA631951) | gut metagenome | biome: gut microbiome; feature: rumen; material: fiber-attached | host: Bos | place: Iran: Karaj | collected 2018-10 | reverse complement strand
GAGAAACCCTGACATATGAGCAGCCATACGGCATCGGGCGAGAGCACAAAGGGACGGTGGTCGGCATAGGCCTGATGCATGCCGTCGAAGAAGGGATGGGGCAGTTGCACCAAGGGCTGCGAGCAGCGATTGCGCGCCACGGTTTTTGCTTTCTCCTCCTCCATGTCGTACATTATCTGGGAGATAATCTTGTCGTAGCCGACAGTTGGCAGAGCTTTGTCGGGTGCTTTCAGTTTCTCGATGTCGATGACAATGCGCTGTATGGGCACAGCCATTGTGTCTTGCTGCTCAGTAGCCACCGTGTCGATAGTGTCGCCCATCTTACCACTTCCATTGTTGGAACACGCCACCAACAAGATAGGCAGCAATGACACTAAAATGAATATCCAGATTCTGCGTTTCATAATTGTCAGGTAATAAGTTTATGACTAATAAAGTTATTTCGTGAGCGTTTAATTTATATTATTAGTTAGTTATCAACACTTAAGCATCATTCCGACCAGAACTGAATCCACCTCCGTTCATCGGGAGGAAGGGTTTCGAGGTCGGGGACATAGGTGCTGTCGGGGACATACCAGTCGGTAGAGTTGTAGAAGACCTGAAGCGCGGTATTCTTGAAGCAGTAGCCTCGTTGGGCGAAGGGCAGGTTGCGGAGAATTCGGCGTTGTTCGGGGGTGAACGAGTCTTTCTTGCTCGGTAGGTACCAACAGTCATTATACCCTTCGCGACACGCATAGAAAATCTCATCAACAGAATATTGGAGGTGCAGTGCTGGTCTGTAAAGGTCGAGTTCACCCAACGGATGAAAGTCAGTCTTGTGGAAAAGCACCTTGCCATGCCTGACGTGAAACATAGCAGTAGGTTTCATACCATTTATCTCTGAAGGGCGTTCATTCAACCGTCCTGCACCTTGTATGTGCCACTCGGAGAGGGAGTTGAAAAAGTAGGACGGGATGTAGAACGACTGGCGGTCGCCCATATCAAGAATGAGGGTGAAGTCGTCAATTTGGTGGTTTGCCCAACAGTTGGCAGCAGTAAGGACGTAGGGGAGATAGTAGCTGTAGCCTGCCACAACGGAGGCTTGATAGCGATAGGTGTGGTGGATGATGTTGAGTCCAGGCTGGAAATGGGCATTAAAGTGATAGGCATAGCAGATACCCGCACTCCCATAGTATTCCGAATTGCGCAAGGTATCTAGATATTCCCTCACATCAATAGTTTGGAAATTGCCATTACGGAAATATTCGGGCAGGCCTGTACGCTCTTTCCAAATGCTGGGCTTGAAATAATCCACGTGTGCCACTTCGTAAGCAAGGTGCTTGCTGTTCATCTCCACGGTGAAGTCGAAGATAAAGGGATGGTTGGGCAACGCCTTCTCATAGGTGGCGGGGTCATAACAGGGGTAAGGGTCTGCCGCCTCAAAGCCTACCAAAAGGTCTTTGGCCTTACCCGGATTATAGAACTCATAGTATACATCCACATGGAACTGATCGCCCACACGGGTGATGGTAAGCACCTCCTTGCGGACGCTGATGTCGGTCTCAGTAATGGGGACAAGGTGGTTGCCGTTGGCGTAATAGACACCGTCGTTTGCCACCATACAGAAAGGGAGCAATAAGAGCAAGGTGAGAATCAGACGTTTCATGGGGGAGACGGTTATTATTGGTTTTCTTCGTTGTCTTGGTTCAATTGTAAAGATGTTTTGGTATTCAGAGAAATGATAGACTGGATGAGGAGGAAAAGCTGTTCGGTATCAGCGACATCAGTCTTATAATACTTACCGTCCGAGGAAGGTAATTTCAGTTGGTTACAATCTGTAACCGACTGGTTGCCCTCTTTCTTCAATCGGTGCTTCAATACCTTCCAGTAATTGCGTGGGTCAGGGCTGTCCGTCAACACCGCCACGGCATCCACAATGGAGAAATACCATTTCTCTTCGGCATCGTCCCATATAGTGCGGACTTTTTTCTCTTCAAAGATTTGTATCTGGTTATGCCTTGTCATAGTTTGCTGCCTATTTCTATTGCCCCCAGCTGTCGCGGTCGAGGCTGCGATAGGTGATGGCTTCAGCAAGATGAGTGGTGTTTATATTGGGTTCAGCTTCAAGGTCGGCAATAGTGCGGGCTACCTTTAATATTCTGTCGTAAGCACGGGCGGAGAGCCCGAGACGCTCCATTGCAGTCTTCATCAGTTCCATACATGGAGCGTCCAACACGCAATACTGTTGGAACAGTTTGCTCCCCATCTGCGCATTACAATGGATGCCAGGATGTCCTTTGAAACGCTCCTCCTGTATGGCGCGAGCAGCAATGACACGCTGACGGATGACGGCACTAGACTCGCCAGGCTTCTTCTCGGCCAGTTCTCGGAAGGGGACGGGGGACAACTTCAATCTGTAGGTCATTCCAAGGATGTATTTATAGGGGCAGAAACATTGTTGGTAAGTTTATAATTTTAAAGACTCCTTCGTTTGGGGAGTGCTAAATATCAGATAATTATATTTTTATTTTGGTATTTCAAATATTATATGTATCTTTGCAACTTGAAAAAGGTGTTCACAATGGTCGGTATGGAAGACCGTGAGTGCCTTTTTTATTTGCTTAATAACAAATAGTGATTAGCATATTTCACACTCCTTAAAATCCTTTGTGACCTATATTTCTCCTTCTTTTTTTGTCATATCATTTTTTCTTTGTAATTTTGCAATGTGATTGGTATGGGATCGGTAACGGTTCGATGCCGACAAGCACGGATGACCCTCGATGGCCATCCGTTTATTATATACCTGAATACCAAAATAGTATCAAATATACAGGAAGTTTGTGTAGTGGTATTCATATCTATTATTTTCAACAATTATAAATTATACTATTCCACTTCATTCTGCCCTGCAACAGGCTTACCTGTTGCTTTTTCTATCAATTCAAATAGTGCTTTGGCTCTTTTTTCAAAATATGTGTCAAAATCGTCTTTGCGTATAGATTCAACATCAATCAAATGAGAAGCAAGGAATGTATCTAAATCAGTAGGTTTTACTCCGTGATTACGTTCAATGCTACTAATATACTTGCTTGGGGCAACACCTCCAATAATACGATTAGTTCGTGCATATATTGGGGTTTTGTTTATTACTGAGTTCCAGTGCTCCTTATCATATTTCATTGACTCACAATAATTAGCGGGGAAAATATGGTGAATATCCGTAGCTTCTAACGCATAAGAAGCAAAATCCATTTCACTTCCCGAAATAAAGTCTTTGCAATGATTCTTCAAAATAAGAGCCATTACCCCTTTATATGCTGCACTGTTGCGAGTAGTAAGTTGCTGTAATCTTGAAGCAAAGAAATTGGAACGAAAAACAGTATCGGGCATGTCATTATCATCATTAACCCACTTCATCAACCCCTGAACATCCATTGCATAGCGAGTTTCATTAGCACCTCCATATAGTTCTCCAAATACACCACACCAATACCAACGAGATAGTTTTTTATTGTTTGCGTTATTAAACCATAGGTTTTTGTCAATAGCAAAAACAACAGACAATGGAATCAGTTGAGATGTGTATGGCAAATCGATAGAAGTATATATATGACACTCTTTTTGAATGAAATTAACTGCCTCTTTTACGCCATCTAACACAGCGTTTCGGCAATCTTTATATTCATTTAGCTGCAATTTCAGCACGTCCTTTTTTTTGCAACTGATACCTGCTCTTTTACCTGCTTGATACTGTTTGTAACTATTATATAATGTTATTGCCGTTAAGAAGTCTGTACCTGTAAATGCAGGTTGGTTTACCTTAAACTGCAGAACATTTTGTTTTTTTAGTTCTGCCCAAATAGAATCCCAATCTTTTCTGAGTTCAAAGTTATCTGCTGCAAATGTTGCCGTAATAAGTTCAAATACAGTCAGAGAAACGCCACCTTGGTTGACATTTTCAAATACCTGACAAACGGCTTCTTTTGGAACATCATTACCTAACTTTATAACAGGCATCCGGTAGGACATCATTGGAGTGACTATCTTATCATAAAAATCATCCCACAACGTATCCACATTATCAGAATTGTAATATCTTGAAAACTGACGTTGCCATCTCATTGTTGCAGCAGAATCAAAGATGATATTAAGAGGGAAATATTGCTCTTTATATTCCTGTTCGGGAGAGGAAAGGTCAAGTTTAATATCTCTACCAATGTTTTCTCTTATGATTCTATCTTCGGGGACGGATATAATAGCGTCAATTCTATCAGTTAAAGTATCAAGACTTGTTGGAATATGAATGTAATAGTAGCGCTTGATTGGCTTCTTTTTGTCATCTGTAGTATCCACAACATTCTTACTATACAATGCACGATATATAGATGTTGTACGTTGTTGTCCGTCCAATACCAAAGTATTAGGTACAACAGTTTCATACTTGTTATCCACCCCCTCAAAAAGTCGACTCTTAAAACGTACATTATTACCCGTTGCATCCAAAAACATTGCAGCACCAATAGGGTATCCGTTACTTATACTTGCAATAAGAGCACGAATTCTATTATCTTCCCACACCCAACCTCTTTGAAAGTCTGGAAGTTGTGTTTTCCCGCAATCTATCTCGTCAAGGATATTTTTAATATTAGTGTCGTTGGATTGTATCATATAATATTTCTTGAAAATGCTTAATTATTGTCCCCAACTATCTCGGTCTAAGGACCTATAGGTTATGGCCTCAGATAGATGGGTAGAGGTGATGTTGGGAGCGGCCTCGAGGTCGGCAATGGTGCGGGCGACCTTGAGAATACGGTCGTAGGCACGGGCGGAGAGCCCCAGACGCTCCATGGCGGTCTTCATCAGCTCCTGACAGGGGGTGTCTAGCACACAATACTGCTGGAACAGCTTGCTCCCCATCTGCGCATTGCAATGGATGCCGGGATGCCCCTTGAAACGCTCTTCCTGTATGGCGCGGGCGGCAATGACACGCTGACGGATGACGGCACTAGGCTCGCCGGGCTTCTTCTCAGCCAGCTCGCGGAAGGGGACGGGAACAACCTCAATCTGTAGGTCGATACGGTCTAACAAAGGCCCTGACACCTTACCCATATACTTCTTCACCGCGCCAGGAGGACAGGTACAAGCCACCGTGGGATGGTTGTAGTAGCCGCAGGGGCACGGGTTCATGGCAGCAATGAGCATGAACGAGGCGGGATAGTCCACCGTCATCTTGGCACGCGACACGGTGACGCGACGTTCCTCCATTGGTTGGCGGAGTACCTCCAACACCTGTCTGCGAAACTCGGGTAGCTCATCGAGAAAGAGTACCCCATTATGCGCCAGGCTTATCTCCCCTGGCTGGGGATTGCTGCCACCACCTACCAAGGCAACATCCGAAATGGTGTGGTGGGGCGAGCGGAATGGGCGGACGGCAATGAGGGAGTCCTCTTTCTTCATCTTGCCTGCCACACTATGTATCTGGGTAGTCTCCAAAGCCTCTTCAAGGCTGAGTGGCGGAAGAATGGAGGGAATACGCTTTGCCAACATGGTCTTACCCGAACCCGGAGGACCTATCATGATAACATTATGCCCACCCGCCGCGGCAATCTCTAGAGCACGCTTGATGCTCTCCTGCCCTTTGACATCGGCAAAGTCGTATTCGTATTGGTTGAGATGGTTGGCAAACTCGGCACGAGTGTCGACGATGGTCTGTTCCAGAAGCTTTCCACCATTGAGATGGTCGATAACCTGCTTGACATTGTCGGCTCCATAAACCTCCAGATTATTGACAATTGCTGCCTCACGGGCGTTCTCCTTGGGAAGGATGATGCCCTTGAGTTTCTGCCGCCGTGCCTCGATAGCTATAGGCAGCACTCCTTTGATGGGGCGTAAGCTACCATCAAGCGACAACTCACCCATGATGACGTATTGCTCCAACTCGTCTGCCCTAATATTGCCATTGGCAGCAAGAATGCCAATGGCGATAGTAAGGTCGTAGGCGGCGCCCTCTTTTTTGATGTCGGCGGGGGCCATATTGACCACCACCCGCTTGCCAGGAATGCGAAATCCATACTGCCCAATGGCAGTTGCGATTCGCTGCTGGCTTTCACGCACCGCGTTATCGGGGAGTCCCACGATAGCGAAATTGACTCCCACGTCTACACTCACTTCTACTGTCACCATCATCGCCCTTACACCCATGATGGCACTGCCGAAGGTCTTTACCAACATATACTAATAAAATTGAGAATTGAGAGTTGAGAATTGAGAATTGGCTACCGCACATCGGCACCTCTCAATTCTCAGCTCTCAACTCTCAACTATTCTATATAGAATTATTTCAGGCCAAGTTTCTTCTTCACGAGGGGCATAATGTCGTCGCTGTCCTGCGAATAAAGGACAGTGCCCACACCGGCGTCGAAAATATAAGTATAACCGTTCTCCTTGCCCACCTCTTCGATGGCGGCCTTAGCACGGTCCACGATGGGTTTCAGCAGGGCTTCTTGACGCTCCTCAAGCAATTTCTGAGCGTTGGCCTGGAAGGTCTCAATACGCTCAGCCATTTTCTGTATGTCGCTCTCTTTCGACTTGCGGATAAGCTCTGAGAGCTGGTCTTTCTTTGCCAGATAGTTATTTACCTGAGTCTCATACTCCTTCTTCATCTCTTCCATTTCAGTCTGCAGGTCTTCTACCTCTTTTTGCAGAAGAGCCATAGCAGTGTCGCGACCTGGCATAATTTGCATAAGGTCGTTGGAGTTGATGTGTCCAAGTTTGATGTTCTTCTGAGCCATTGCACTGCCACCGAAGGCGAGCAGGGCTACCAATACTACGATAAATCCTTTTTTCATTTTAGTTCTATTTGTTATTTTTGATTTCAGATTAATATTTTCTAGGTTGTTCTTTGCGAGCACTGCCTTGTTGCTTACCAGCCCCCTGGTCGGAGCTAGAGCCTTTATCATTCCTTGCACCTCCATTGGGTGTAGCCATTCCACCTGTCTCGGAAGTGGCACCCGGTTTGACACCCAACATCTCAAGGACGAGGTTACTGATATCGTATTTCTCGCTTACATACAACACAGTGGCAGAGGCAGACTTGTCGAAGACAAAAGCATAGTTCTTCTCGCGTGCCACCCGCTCAATGGCATTATACACGCGGTCTTGCACAGGCTTCATCAATTCGGCACGTTTCTGATCAAGGTCGCCACCCGCACCAAAGCGCTGCTGTTGCAGGGAGCGTAGTTCTGACTCCTTGTTATGTATCTCATCTTGCCGACGCTGCTTAAGGTTGTCGGGCAGCAAATAGGCTTCCTGTTGGTATTGCTGCCGCAACTCGTCCACTTCCTGCTGTTTGTTCTGCAACTCCTGTTGCCACTCAGCAATAAACTTGTTTATCTTAGCCAAAGCTTGGTTGTATTCTGGCACACTGCGCATGATGTAGTCTGTATTGACACAGGCATACTTCTGTGCTTGGGCCGTGGTCAGGGAGGCTAGCAGAAGGAATATGATTAAGAATTTACGCATACAAAGATAGATTAATCAATACTTTGGCCTATGCTGAAGTGGAAATGGGACCCACCGATGGCACCACCGTCGAAACCATAACCCCAGTCAATACCAATCAGGCCGAGCATCGACATATACACTCTCACGCCTACACCGGCCGAGTTGTACATATTGAACGGATTAAAATTCTTGAAACTATCCCAGCTGTTACCACCTTCAAGATAGCCCAGCAGCCAAACTGTGGCAGCGGCACTCTCGACAATAGGCTGGCGGATTTCCAAAGTATAACGGTCGAACACAGCAGCACCAGTGCTAGGGCTGAGCGAGTTGTTGTCATAACCACGCAGCGGAACCACCTCACGACCGTCGATCATCCAAGCCTGCAAGCCGTCGCCGCCTAGGTAATAGCGTCCGAAGGGCGAAGTGCCAATGTCATTATTGTAATGTCCCATCCAGCCAAATCGAGCACGGGCGTTAAGCACTACGTCTCCAACCAGGTTGAGCACCCACGAGCTACGGATATTCACCTTATAATATTCCAACCAACGATATTTCTCTTGGTCGGTGGCAGTGGAATAGTCGCGCCCATTCATCGCCGAATAGGGTGGTGTGGCAGCAACCGAGACCGACACCTCTGAGCCACTACGCGAATAGATAGGAGAATCAAGCGAATTGCGGCTGAGTGAGAAGGTATAAGACAAATCATTTGCTACACCATCGGAGAAAGCAAGTGAGTAGCCGTATGAGTAGTTGTTGATATTATAGTGTCTATACGACAGGTTGTGCGACATAATAAAATAGTCATCCGGCCATTTCAGTCTCTTACCGAAAGAGACGCTGGCACCTGTCAGACGGAGAGAACCATATCTAGAATCATTCTTACTTACATAGTAGCCATTGCTATACAAGTTGTGATAAAGCTGCACGCTCAGCGACTGCGGACGCTTTCCTCCCAGCCACGGCTCGGTGAACGAACCGTTGACCGCCACATAGTAAGTACCATTAGTGGCAGCGGTAAACGACAACTTCTGCCCATCGCCTACAGGCAGCGGCTGCCAGGCTTTCTTATTAAATATATTGCGAGCAGAGAAATTGTTGAGCGAAAGGCCTATTTGTCCGATAAACATACGGCTGCCATAACCACCTTGCAGGTTGATGGTGCTGGTATTGCCTTCCTCCACTTTATAGACCACATCCACCGTACCGTCTTTGGGGTTAGGTTTTACGTCAGGCATGATCGACTCTTCCTTGAAATAACCCAGCGTAGCCAACTCGCGACGGCTACGGAAGATGGCATCGCGGCTGAACAAGTCGCCCGGACGAGTGTGCAACTCACGCATAATAACGCGGTCGTTGGTCAGCGTATTGCCCTCCACTATCACATTGCGAATACGAGCCTGCTTGCCCTCTTTGATACGGATTTCGATATCGATAGAGTCATTTTCCACACCCACCTCCACTGGCGTTGCTTCGAAAAAGAGGTAACCGTTATCCATATACATTGACGAGATGTCGGTACCCGAAGGGTTGTAGGTCAGATTTTGCTCTAGCAAAGTACGGTTATATGGGTCGCCCTTGTTGATGCGCAGATGCTTTGAGAGCAACTCCGAGGGATAGATGGTATTGCCTGAGAAGGTGATATTGCGGAAGAAGAACTTGTGTCCTTCGTGAATCTTCACCTTTGCCCTCATATAGTCACTCTTGTCCTCAGCATTTGCTTTAACCAGATAAACCGTATCAGACAAAATACGGGCATCGCGATAGCCGTTCTCATTATAGTAGGTCAATATGCTCTCCAAGTCTTCCGAGAACTTCGACTCTTGATACTTCGAGCTCTTCCAGAACCCCGGAGTCCACACATACAGCTTCTTCCAATAATTCACATCGTGGGTATTCTTCATCTTCCGTATCAGCTTATTGCTGCTGACACTGTCATTGCCCTCGAAGATAATCGAGTCAATCTTCACCTTTTTGCCAGGTTTCACAATAAAGTCGACCAGCACACGGCCGTCCTTATTTTCCACTGCCGTATCTACCTCGGTACGCGTGGTCACCGAAACATTTGTGTAACCTTTCTCCAGATAGTAAGCGCGAATACGATTCTTGGAGGTTGTGAGCAGGTTTTCCGTCACAACGTCGCCTGCTGCAATTTTCATCTCCTCGCGCAACTTAGTATCATCGCTCTTCTTCACACCTCGTAGGGCAAACCTCGATAGTTTGGGACGGCTGCGCAGTTCGATTTCGAAGAATATCTTATTATCCTGAATGCGGGTCACATATATCTGCACATCCTCAAACAGCCCCTGCTTCCACAGACGGTCCACGGCCGTAGCCAGCTTATCTCCCGGCACACGAATCATGTCGCCCACCTGCAGCCCTGCTATCAGGAGGATCATACGCGTGTCATAGTTGTCGGCTCCCACAAAGGTTATACCACCTATCTCATACTCTTTCGGGGTGAGATAATCTATGTCGTAATCTTGATTGCCTATCACAACCTGTGCGGTGCCACGAAAAGGAAGCACCAGCAAGAGGAGTAGCGGTAGGAGATACAATACTTTTTTCATTCTCTGCTCTTCTATAAAATGTACACAATACGGCACAAAAAGTGACAGTCACTTTTAGCACCTAGACATTAATAACTCCACAACACTTATTTTATTATATAAGAGACGCAATTTTTTGTCGCCTAAAATTCTTTATCCCTCGTACTCAATTTTTAACTTGCTCACCCGTCTTCCCATAGCGACGCTGGCGATTCTGGTAATCGTACAAGGCATCATAGAAATCTTCGTGCCGGAAGTCGGGCCACAGTTGTTCGCTGAAATAGAACTCCGTGTATGCCATCTGCCAAAGAAGGAAATTGCTAATACGCAATTCTCCGCCTGTGCGAATCAGCAGGTCGGGGTCGGGATAGTCCTTGGTAGCAAGATAGTTGCGCAAGGTGTCCTCCGTAATGTTCTCTGCTTTAAGGCTACCCGATGCCGCATCGCGGCAGATACCGCGCAATGCCTCGGCAATCTCCCAACGCGAGCTATAGCTCAAGGCCAACACCAAGGTCATGGCAGTGTTGCCGGCCGTCTCGCGGATACAGCCCAGCAACTTCTCTCTCGACTTTTCCGGTATACGCCCTATATCGCCGATGGTCTCCAACTTCACATTATTATCCATCAAGGTCTTTGTCTCGTCTTTCACAGCCTTAATCAGCAGTTCCATCAAGCCGTCAACTTCTGCCTGGGGACGATTCCAGTTTTCGGTGCTGAACGTATAAAGGGTCAGAAATTTAACCCCACTTGCCACTGCGGCTTCCACCGCCTGGCGCACAGCCGTCATAGCATGTTGGTGACCAAAAATGCGCTGATGTGCCTGACGCTGGGCCCAGCGTCCGTTGCCGTCCATGATGATGGCCACATGCTGTGGCACTCTCGTCTTATCTATGTCTTCCAGTTTCATATTACTAATTGTTGATATGTTGATACGTTGATATGATTTTAGGTGGGCTCTATAAATTGCTTTCAAGAGATTTCGAGACTGGTTTTGAGCAGATTGTTGGCTTTCATGAAGGAGTGATGAGGTGCATCATGACTGAGTGAAAGTCAGCAAGATGACAAAAGTAGGCCAAAAACTCAGAAAAGTATGTAATAAAGCTATTATTGTTCATACGTGGAATTTATAGAACCCCCCTTTACATCTTTCAACTCTTCATTATTTCACTATTTTATCTCACACACCTTGCCTCTCATCCAGCCAAACAGCATTTCGGCGGAAAACGATATCGACACACTGAAATAGGAGTACCAATCACACAGGGCATCATCGCCTCGCTTAATCCCTACCCCGTTGACATACCCTGGTTCCACCTCACCACTGCGGTCGGCAAGCACCGCAGCCATCGAGCCCGCAGAGGTACCGTTTAACAACTCTGCCCCTACGTAGGTAGTGCTAACATCGTCCAGATAGTCTGTCCAAGTCTTTCTCCAACCGTATTCCACCGTCAGGTGCATGCTAGGCGACAGCCGCCAGCGATAGCCAAAGCCAAAAGGCATCGACACCTCTATCAGCTGATATTTCTGTCGCTCAGGATAGGCTGCCGTCCCCTGCCCTTCTGTTCCCAGTGGCTGCAAGTCATACCACTCGGTTTCGCCTGTGGCTGGGTCTACCACCATGGCCTGAGGGTTGAACTTAAACAGGCCGATACCGCAGAAAATATAGGGGGTGGAACGTCTCTGCGAAGAGACCACCAGCCCATAAGGGAAGAAATTGAACTCTGCCCTGAGGCTTCCCTCTATCAACGAGGAGCGAAAACTGAGGTTGCGACGGCGAATCACATCGGGATTGCCTCCTTCAATATGCCCATAAGAACCTCCCAACGCCAACGACCAGCGAGAGTCGTAACAATATCGTAGTGACACTCCTCCAGCCATATTCACCCTGCCCAGCATACTCTGGTCGTTAAGGTCGCCCAGATAGTTCATCCCCCCGAACGACAGCCCTACCTCACTACGCTGTAGCGCATTCTGCGCTATCAGCGAGCCACCACTAAGCAGCAACAATAATGCAACAACTATTTGTTTCAACCCCAGATAACTTCTTTGTTCTTAGCTTCTATTACTTACTTCAAAACTTCAACGTCCGACAGATGCTCTCCACCTGCATCAGCAGGTCGCGCTTGGTCGAAGGCTTGTTGCGCGGACAAAATACATAGCCCGTCAACATCACCACCTTATTTTCCGAAGGCGACAAAACCGTATAGGTCACAAATGGACCTCCCATAAAGTCGTTAAAGGTACGCCAGCAGCCACGTGTCTCCACACAGTAGGGGCAGCTGTCCAGCTCCACCTTGCGGCTCTTAATCTCCATCAAGTAGTTACCCTGCTCGTCACGACGGCGTTCTATGCCCATGTAACTGTCAGGAGCACTGGCCGGCACCTGCCGTTTCATAATCGTGTCCAAACGGTCCAAAATATGTTGCTCGTCAAAAGCATCCCTGCTCTCATACGGAAACACGTCTATCAGCACCCCGATACCAAAATCCTTCGCCTCCTTACGCACCCAGGCAAAGTCGTCATCCATCTTGGCTATGTGATACTCCTCAGGGAACATCAGCCCGAAGCCAAACTTAGTGCGTATCTTCTTATTAATCTCATAATCCTGCATGCCATTAATTATCTTAAACATGCGACGATGCTCAGCTGCATAGAACTCGCGCAGCATCACCTGCTCATACTTTAGCAGTTGCTCTTGGAGCGAAGTCGGGTCTTTCATCGCAAAGTCAAACACCACTTGCGGTGAGGCATAATCATCAATATGCATATACACCTTGTTAGGATTCTCCGGATTCACATCCAGCAACAGAATATTCCTATGCGTAAGGAACATATCCGTGTTCTTATACGACGAGACAGGAATATTAACGATAGAGAACATACTTTCGGGTGTAGGCAGGCACTCCTGAGGGCGACCAAAGAGAGAGTCAACCAATGCCTTAGTGTCGCCACAATACACATTGGGGTCAGCCACCACGAGCATCTCCAATGTCTTGCCCGACGAACCCCTTTTCTGGGAATCATCCTGATTGTTGATAGAACTGTTGCACGCCCCCAGGAGGCAGGCAGCAACTAGCATTATAACTATCCTTTTCATGGCTCAATTATTTATTAGTTTATTTATTAACGTAACTTCCCATTAATTATTGTGTCCCACCACCAGTAAATGCAAAAAAAGGACTCAATGCCCTATCATATACATGGGGTATGGCCACACTCCCGATTGGGCGTTGGGGATTCCTTCAGCTCGAGTTATTCGGCTATTCAACCCAAATCGGTCATTAGGGTTTATGGCAGAATGGCCAATTGGGGTTCAACACAGACCGCGCTTCTTCTTTTCCTGCCAAGCAAAGAAATCGCTGATAGCGTTCTCAATTGAGGTTTGGGGCATGTGGAGGTCGGTAAGAGCTTGGGAGTTATCGTAATATTCGCGCACCATGAGTTGGCGCACGTTGCGCGTCGACAGCTGTGTACGAACCCCAAAGAACCTCAGCATATCACCCAGCTTACCAGCTAAAGCAAGCAGCACATTGGGCAGCGGAATGACCCACTGACGATATCCGCAGACACGGGCTTGAAGCCGATAGAACTGCTGCAGGGGGAGGTTCTCCCCTGTCAAGAGGTATCGGCCGCCGTTATGTCCTAGCGTGAGGGCATTGACGATAGCTGTAGCAGCATCCCCCACATGCACAAAGCTCTTCCCCCCTCGGGGCGCTACCATCAAAGGCTTGCGATAGCCAGCAAACAGCAGAGTACCCGAACTAGGCTTGGTGTCGTATGCACCGATCATAAAGCCAGGATTCACCACCACGATATGCCAATCGGGATGACTCGCTGCCGCCTGCACTAGCACCGCCTCACCCTCCTGTTTACTCAAAGCGTAATAGGAGTTGGTAAAAGGCGGCTGCATAGGTGCCTGCTCGTCGGCGCAGTGCAAGGGGTCACCGTAGCCTATCGTGTTGGCTGTGCTGGTGTGTACCAAACACTTGATTTGCTCTTCCTCCATCAGACGCAACAACCGGCCACACAGGTCGCGATTGACCGGAAGATAGTCCTCATAATGGAGCAACGACATATCGGTCACTCCGGCACAGTTGACTATGGCATCGCAGCCCTGAGCAGCCTTACGCAATGTTTCATCATCAAGGAGCGACCCTTGAAAAATAGTGAGTTGTGTGGGCTTACCCTCCTGATTCGCCTTCCCCCTCTCATGCGGAGACAGGCAGAGGGCTGAAACGTTCCGCAGCAAGGCATGAACATCATGGCCTTGCTGCAGTAGTTGTTTCAAAACATTATGTCCGAGCAGCCCATTGCCGCCCAGGAGGAGTATACGGCTCATGGATCAGCCCACATTGCAGCCGGGCGTCACCAGCTGGCTGGGTGTGACAAGCACCAATCGGCCGTCCTTGTCCTCGGCGCTGAGAATCATACCCTGACTCTCCACCCCCTTGAGTTTGCGGGGTGCGAAGTTGGCGATAAAGCAGACCTGCATACCCACCAACTTCTCCGGCTCGGGATAGAACTTGGCGATACCGCTGACAATGGTGCGGGTGCCCATGCCGTCTTCAATCTTAAACTGAAGGAGCTTGTCGGCCTTCGGCACCTTGCTGCATTCCAGCACCGTACCCACACGGATATCCATCTTGCCAAAATCGTCGAAAGCCACAGTAGGCTTCACTTCGGCAGGGGCCCATGCGTTCAATTCGTTCTGGCGCTTGGTCTCCAGCAGTCTGTTCACCTGTGCCTCGATGGTGGCATCCTCTATCTGCTCAAACAGCAGTTCGGGCTTCTCCAGCTGGGTGCCTTCCATCAAGAGGTTCGTAGCACCTGCATGGCGCCAACCCATGGCGGGAAGGTTCATCATGCGGTGCATCTTGTCGGCAGTGAAGGGCAGGAACGGGGCACAGAGTATGGCCAGATTGGCGCATATCTGCAACGAAAGGTTGAGCACGGTGGCCGTACGTTCAGGATCGGTCTTGACCAGCTTCCAAGGCTCGGTATCAGTGAGATACTTGTTGCCCAACCTCGCCAGATTCATCATCTCGGCAAGGGCCTCACGGAAACGGTAGGACTCGATGCTGCGCCCCACCCGCTCGGGGAAGGTGGCAATCTCTTTGGCAACCTCCTGCTCCATATCTCCGAAAGGACCGGCGGCCGGCACCTTACCTCCGTAGAACTTGTGCGTCAGCACCAGCGTACGGTTGACAAAGTTGCCCAGTATGGCCACCAACTCGGAGTTGTTCTTCAGCTGGAAGTCTTTCCAAGTAAAGTCGTTATCCTTAGTCTCGGGCGCATTGCTGCACAAGGTATAGCGAAGCACGTCCTGCTTGCCGGGGAAGTCTTTCAGATACTCATGCAGCCACACGGCCCAATTGCGCGATGTGCTTATCTTGTCGCCCTCTAGGTTGAGGAACTCATTAGCTGGCACATTCTGCGGAAGGATATAGCTGCCGTCGGCATGAAGCATGGCGGGGAATATGATGCAGTGGAAAACGATATTGTCCTTGCCAATGAAATGCACCAACTTGGTGTCTTGGTCTTTCCACCACTTCTCCCAGTCGGCACCCTTCAACTGCTTAGTGAAACTGATGTAGCCGATAGGGGCGTCGAACCACACGTACAGCACCTTGCCTTCGGCATCCTTCAGAGGCACCTTCACGCCCCAATCTAGGTCGCGCGTCACGGCACGGGGCTGCAGGCCGGCGTCAATCCACGACTTGCACTGCCCGTAGACATTCACCTTCCAATCGCCTTTATGCTGCTCCAGAATCCATTCGCGCAGCCAAGGCTCGTCCTGGTCGAGAGGCAGGTACCAATGCTTCGTCTCCTTCATCACAGGGGCGTTGCCGCTCAGGGCCGACTTGGGGTTAATCAGGTCGGTGGCATTGAGCGAAGTGCCACATGCCTCGCACTGGTCGCCATAGGCATGCTCATTGCCGCAATGGGGGCAGGTGCCTGTGATATAGCGGTCGGCTAGAAACTGGTGAGCCTCCTCGTCATAATATTGCATCGAGGTCTTCTCAATAAACTTGCCTTCCTCATAGAGCTTCTTGAAATACTCCGAAGCCGTGGCATGGTGCTCGGGGCAGGAGGTGCGGCTGTAGATGTCGAACGAAATGCCCAACTCGGCAAAAGAGTCCTTGATAATCTTATGGTAGCGGTCGACAATATCCTGCGGGGTGCAACCCTCTTTGCGAGCCTTGATGGTAATAGGCACGCCATGCTCGTCGCTGCCACCTATGAACATCACTTGCTCACCTTGCGCACGTAGATAACGCACATATATATCGGCAGGGACATAGACACCTGCCAGATGGCCTATGTGGACGGGGCCGTTGGCATAGGGCAGGGCCGACGTCACTGTGTAACGTTTGAAACGTTGGTCTTTTTCGCTATATGTCATTGTTTGTAAATGTATTCTACATCGGTATCGCTACTCACCTTCGTGGGATACCGCTTGTCGTTGTACTGGTATTGGTATTCAGCGTAGTCGTTAAGGGGATAGTTAAACAAATCCATCGACTGACCCAGGACAGAGGCTGAGATTGCCACCGACCCTGAATTGGTCATGGTGAGGGCATTGTTGAGCGACAGATTACGATAGGAGAAAATCTCACCCCAATTGCAGAAGAATGGGTTGTAGTTGGTGTCGTAGGTATTGGAGATGGTATCGCTGATTGTCAGCGAGAGAGGCAAACCACCCTGTAACGCCATAAACATCTGTATCATACCCAAATACTCTTCAGGAATATCGATAAACATCCTCAGCAGGTTCAAATCGTTAGTGTCAAGGATAACAGATGCATTGCCGTTGATAATCTGCTTAGAGAGATTCTCGCCTTCCCATTCGAGAGCCATACCCAGCTCCTTGCTACCCACAGAGAATTTGGGGCTCTTGGCATGCTGGATTTTGGCAATCGCAATCATCTTCTCGGCAGCCTCACGGCCAACGAGCTTCTCGAAGAAGGAACCCGAACCCAACAATCCGGTAGCCAAGCTCAACAGGAAGCTATCTTCGACAACGATGTTGGCACCGCTGAGTTTGCCGGCGGCATTGTGGGTAAATTCCATCGCCAAGGCTTTTGCACCCTCATAGTATACCTCGCAAGAGGCAAAGGTGTTGTTCTCGCCATAGAAATAGCGGATTTCCTGGGTCTGGTCGCCTGTGGTGGAGACCTTTGAGATGTAATTGCCCGAATAGTTGTACGTGGTTGCTCCACCATCGGGAGTTGCAATCTTGTCCAAATTGTCGCCCACCCAGTTCCATTCCTGGGTCAGAACACCATCCTCGTTGATGGAGGCAATCTTCATCACGGGATGGTAAACACCCTCGGCATACACCGGTACGGGATCTGGCTCAATAGGTTCAATCTTTTCTTTCTTACACGAAACAATTCCTGCCACCAAGGCAATGGCGCACAGTGAGAATAATACTTTTTTCATTGTTCTAAGGGTTAAATTAATAACAAATCAATTATTCAAAACTGAAAAATGAAAATATCGTGGTTCAGTAATACTCGCCGCGAATTTTCATCTTTCAATTTTCAATTCATCAAATAGCTTTCTTGGCAGTGGTGGTGCGCTTAGGGGCAGCCTTTGCCTGAGTAGATGCCTTGGGTGCTGCCTGTTTAGGTGCGGCACTCTTCTTGGGGGCAGCCTTCTTAGGAGCGGGCTTCTCTGCGGCGGGCTTTTCAGCAGGTTCTTCCTTCGCCTCCTCCTTTGTCTCCTCCTCGGTCGGAGTCAGCTTGCCGGCATTCAGCAACACGTTGTACCAAGAGAACAGCTTCTTAGCGTCCGAAGCATGTACGCGCTCGGTATCATAATCGGGGAGCACCTTCGCCAGCAGGTCGAAGAGGGTTGCACTCTCGGCTTTCTTGGGGTCAAAGTCGGTCGGCTTTGCGCCAAGCAGATTATAAATATTCTCGAAAATCTCCTCCAACGGCTTCTCATCGTTGGTAGTGAACATGCGGATTTCGCTCAGCTGGCTGATGCTGCTAGAGGCGAAAACGGGGAACTTCTGACCCGAGACGAGATTCTTGACGATGGCACCATTCTTGGTCCGAGAGATCAACTCGTTCAGATCGGGCTTGCCAGAAACGGCTAAGATGTTAGTAAGATCCATTTGTTGTAGTACAGTTGAATTAATAATCCGAAATAGCTACTTAACGCAAAAGTTATAATAATATTATATCTGGCGAAAACTTTTTCGTCGCGAGGCCCCTCCCACCCTTGTAACACATCACATTAACCCAAACTGGTCATTAGGGTTTATCCCAAATCGGTCATTAGGGTTTATGGCAGAATAGCATGAGAAGTCGGTCTAATGACCGATTTGGGTTTAACACAACAACGCATTCCATTATGTTAAAAACTGCCAGAACCCTCTCTAATTGAAAAAAAAGTCGTATCTTTGCAAGTTAAAATAAAAAGATTCTTATGGCCGACAAACCCCATTTCGTATTTCGCGACGGCATGACTGCCGACAGCGATTATGTGCAGTGGCTGTCCGAAGTAAAGCAACGTTTCCGCCAGTGTCAACTCAAAGCCGCCGTTCGAATAAACACCGCAATGCTTGAATTCTATTGGAGTCTTGGCAGAGACATTGTTCAACTAAAAGCCGAAAGCAAATGGGGCAGCGGATTATACAATCAACTGAGTCTCGATTTGCGAGAAATGTTTCCTGATACAACAGGATTTTCCGCGACCAATCTCAAATACATGAGACGATGGTTCGCGTTTTATTGTGAAGACGTTGCAATTCGTCACCAAGCTGGTGACGAATTAGGAGCAGGAGCTCGTCACCAGCTTGGTGACGAATTGAAAATGCCTGAAATATTTGGAGGTGTCCCGTGGAGACACCACATACAGATTTTCACCAAGAGCCAAAAGGTTGAGGAGGCAATCTTCTATATCAACAAGGTGATAACCGAAGGATGGAGCCGTTCCTTGTTAGAACATCAGATGGATGCCCATCTCTTTCAGACACAGGGCAACGCCATCACCAACTTCGATACTACGCTGCCAGCGGCTCAAGTTGAAACGGCAAAAGAAATGCTAAAGAAGGAATACGACCTGAATTTCATCACGGCAGAAGTCATCAAAGAAGAGAAAGACCTCGAGAACGCCTTGGCTAAAAACATTACGGCCTTCCTCTTGGAGTTGGGAAGAGGATTCTCTTACGTCGGTCGGCAGATGGAGTTGCAGATGCCCGGAGGGCAGACCTACTTCCCCGATTTGGTGTTCTATCACATCCATCTGAAATGCTATGTCGTCGTAGAGCTAAAAGTGGTTCCGTTCAAGCCCGAATTTGCTGGCAAGATAAACTTCTATGTCAGTGCTGCCGACGAGCTATTGAAACGCAATGACGACAATCCAACCATAGGTCTCATCATCTACCGTTCGGCCGACAAGACCACTGTAGAATGGTCATTTCGCGGTATCGACCGTCCTCTTGGTGTAGCCTCTTACCAGTTGGAAGAAGTCGTGGCCCGCACCATAGCCGAATTAAATCAGAGAAAGGAGACCATTAAATGAATCTAAAACACATTTTAGGCATATCTGGTGAAACGGGTACTACAGTACAGCCCTCCAAAGCCCCCTTCCACAATCCTTCATTGTAGTTTTTTCTTTTTCTACTCTAAATCCTGAGTCATCAAGTTCATGGTAAATCCTTGCAAAAACACAATAAAATATCCTTTTTCTCGTTCCATGCTTATTAATGAATAGTAGAATACAATATATAATAGACGAAATCCAAGATCAGTACTTGTATGCTGATGATACTCACCGCCCTTGGATAATTGGTTTCAGTGGAGGAAAGGATTCTACTGTATTGCTTACTCTTGTTTGGCTGGCTTTAAAGAACATAAAGGAAACCATTCCTGTCCCATTCCAATTAAGAAGACCCATATATGTTGTATGCAACGACACACTGGTTGAAAATCCCATAATTTCAACATATGTGGAAGATGTGTTGGAAAAAATCAAAGTGGCAGCTCGCAAACAAGACCTTCCAATAATAGTCAGAACAACTATTCCAAGGCTAGAAGACTCTTTCTGGGTCAATGTAATTGGCAAGGGGTATCCTGTACCTAATACAGCATTTCGATGGTGTACTGAGAAATTGAAGATAAAACCCACTGCCCGTTTTATTACAGACCAGGTTGATGAGTGCGGTGAGGCGATTATCCTAATTGGAACACGTAAAGCAGAAAGTGCCACTCGCGCCCGCTCAATAAAGAAGCATGAGCGGCACGGAGAACGCCTAACGCACCACACCCTTCTACAAAACACTTGGGTATATGCTCCTATCAAAGAGTTAATGCTTGAAGAAGTATGGTATATCATCAATGCCATTCCTTCACCGTGGGGATTTGACAATTCCATCTTATTCAACATATATCTTGATGCAAGTGCTGATGATTACGAATGCCCAACCGTTGTAACCGATAAAAGTCATGGTTCCTGCGGCCAAAGTCGCTTTGGCTGTTGGGTATGTACCGTAGTAAAGGAAGACAAGTCAATGCGTTCTCTTATTCAGAATGGTCGCGAATGGATGCAGCCTCTTTATGATTTTAGAATGCAATTAGACAAAGAGCGTAATAATATCGACAATCGTATGCCCTTCCGTCGTGATGGACGACGTGCCGTTAACGATATGGGAACCTACACATTCAAATATAGGGCAGACATCCTAAAAGGCCTACTGGAGGTTCAACATAAACTGCAACAACGAGACCCAAAGATCAAACTGATTTCGGATCAAGAACTCATAGCCATTCAAGTTAATTGGTATCGTGACTTCAACTTCGGTTATTCTGTTTCAGAAATATACAACTCAATATACAAAACATCTCTGAGCATGGATGAAAATAGTAAAAATAAATTGGAGGCCGACCTTTTACGCGAGGTTTGCAAAGACAATCCTGAAGAAGGAGAACTTATTGAGCAGCTTTTGATTCTACAAAAAAGCAAATCGCTTATGAAACGTCGTCGTGGTTT
>JAEEGL010272907.1_pt1 | contig 21032 bp, 18 predicted proteins | sample 9134231 | NCBI WGS metagenome assembly JAEEGL01 (sample SAMN16246548, study PRJNA631951) | gut metagenome | biome: gut microbiome; feature: rumen; material: fiber-attached | host: Bos | place: Iran: Karaj | collected 2018-10 | reverse complement strand
CAAAAAGTAAAAGATTTTATAATTTCAGACATTACAACCATTGTTGGCAATAACCGTAACAACTTTAGAAAATAAACGACAAACTGTGCTATAATACTTAAAAAGGAGGTAGATGCAACTAATTGTTATATTATTAGCCACTGTGTCGATTTTGACATTTTTGTCTGGCGCGATTGTTTTCTTCGGCTCGAGTAAAGGCGATCGCATACGTTCAGCTTGGTATTTTGCAGCCGCGATATTTGCCACAGTTTGGATGGCATCAATTTCGATCTTCCTTGTAGCGCGTCCAAACGAAACGGAAACTATTGATTGGCATGTAATTTGGACTTTTGTTAGTGCAATACTAATTGATGTATCATTCTTAGGTTATGGAGCATGGAATAAAAAATATGGCAAGATTGTCACGCTACTATTCTTAATTTTAGGCCTTATTGTCGGCGGTATTATTATGTTCAATCCAAGCTCATTGTATTCAGAAATCATTCTAAGCAACACCGGCAACAGTGTTAAAATGAACATTGGTCCAATGTATTTTAGCTACATCGCCTTCTTCGGCGCAATTGTGCCAGTAATTGTCGGGATGTTTGCTTATCAATTCTTCAAGACTCGTTCCAAACGCAAACAGGGCGGTGATATCGTTACCATGTTAAGTTTCGGTGCATCTAGCACAATGGTTTTAATTTTTAACTTAATTCTGCCGTTATTTAATAACTGGTCATTAGTCTGGCTTGGGCCGCTTGCCTTGGCGGTCACAATTATCGCTGTCTATTACACCATTCTGCGTTATCGAATGCTCAATCTATCATCAGCGTGGCTACGTATATTGTCATACGTAGTTATCGTCGCATCTGTCGCGATTCTATATATGGTAATTTTCTCAATTATCTTTGCAGCTTTGTTCCGTGGTTCTACACCATCAATCGAAGTAATTATTTTAAATTTCATCATGGTACTAATATTTATAGCATTGATGCCAGCCCTAAATGAAGCTTTAGTATTCGTAAAATCATTAACGCTTGACAACAAACACAAGGAGAAAAAATAGCCATGGAGGAACCCCGTCCTCCCAAAAATAACAAGACAACAATACTGTTGTCAGTCAATGCTGCTGCAATTCTAATAGCGGGCGTGTTAATCTCTAGCGCAATCTGGTTTAACGGTGGTCTTACATTTCGTGCTGTTGACGAACGGTCAGATATTGTCGAGGACACTATTGGCGAAATGGAGCTACTTGAATCGGTTTCTGATTCTGATGCAAAGTCATCTAGTGTTTATACCATTGGTAACGATGATTATGTGTCTACCTCCAGCCATGAATTTGATAATACTGAAGTACCTGCCGGTGAGCTTTGGAATGAAAAGGCTATTACGATTTATGCAACACCAGATATTGATTTGTGTACTGGTGGCAGTCTGTCGGATCTTGGCGAAATGTATTGGCAGACTTCAGATGCTAATGTTATTTCAGGCTTTTATAATTCTGCTCGCACTTGGTTGGGCTACGACAATGATACTTGTCGTTATCCAGTTATTAAAGGTACTGGCACTACTACTATTACTGCAGGCACATATGATGGCAAACGCAAAGACTCTATCACAGTTACAGTGATTGCTCCTCCTGCCGATCAATGGAAACATGAAGTATTGTCATTAGTAAATAAAATCCGTACTAAAAACAATTTAGAACAACTTACTTGGGGATATACATGCGAAGAAGCTGCTGATATCCGTGCCAAGGAAACTACCATAAAATATGCTCACATTCGTCCAGATGGAAGCAGTTGGTCAACAGCTTGTCCAGTGCCGAATTCGGGTGGCGTAAGCGGTGAAAACCTCGCTATTGGCAATGCTGCCGTCTCTCCCGCTACGACCGTAGCATTATGGATGGGTAGTGAAACTCACCGTGCAAATATTCTCAATCCAGACTTCACTAAACTAGCCGTAGGATTTGATTTTGATTTAGATTCAGATTACAAGACCTATTGGTCGCAATTCTTTAGCACTTATTGATTATAGTTTGCTATAAAATGTTTTTCTATATTCGCTCCAAGCTGTCTTATGCTTTGGAATGAAAGACGATTTGACATTACAACTACAATATAATGACGATTTGATTCTGGAAATTCTACTATGGCTGCATCATGATAAATATTCCAATATTTTTCATCTGCGTTATAGTCCCAGCCAACTTTATTATAAACTTTAGCTTTCGTAAATCCACTCGGTAATCCTTGTCGCCAATTATAAGTAGTAGTGGGCTGATTTAAAAATGAATCCTTCATCTGGGCAACCAGGAATTCATCCTTTATTTCCTCGTGCGTATAATACTTTTTCATAATAGCCAATATGTCTCGAGGGTTAGTAACATAATCAGAAATGACAGAATCTTTGATATGGAAATCATTTTTTATAACACTATCTAATTTTGCAACGCCTATTCTATCCCACAATGCTTCGGCACATGGCGAATAAGATTCACGGATAGAAAGATCTAAACATTCTAAAATATTGTAGCCCGTATAACCGACCTTCTCATCTGGTTGCCACTCACCAGATTGCACTCGTCGATAACCTTCATAGACTACAAATAGTTTATATAGAGAAGCAGTCAAATAAGCTTCATCAGAATTGTATTCTCCTACCATTTCATCTCTATCTAAATCATAGACGAGGACACTCTTAGAACCACCAGTGGTGCGCGACCAATTATCAATCACAGATTGAAAGTTGATCACATTGGGAAGATTTACGATCTCTTCCCCAGTCCTCTTGTCTGTCTCTTCAAATGTATTTTCATCGTCTAATCTCATTTTCGAGTTATCTCTAAAAAGAAAAGAAAGAGTTAAGAAAACTATTCCAGCAATTGCAATACTAATCAATATCAAACAAACGAAGAATTTGAAAGTAGATTTCGATTTATTCTTAGTATTATTCTTGATCCTAGAGCTAGATTTTATGGTTTTACGCTTATTAGTCTTTCCAGAAACCATTTTGAAGTCTCCTCATCAAGTAGTTTGGTTTGCATCGTTTTGTCATACACAGTAGGAACAATTCTGGTCTGTAGAAGTTTTCCATTGTAAAAATAATGAGCTAAAACTAAACTTCGGGTAGTCCCCGGCCACCAAACTTGATCGAAGAAAAGATTTCCGAGCCCGTAATATATTGCACCATCGCCATATAGCTCAAAAGTTTGAGGTTGATGAGCGCTTGTCCCAACCACTAAATCGGCACCAAGATCTATTAAATGTCTGAAAAAACCAATCTGATCGCCCGCGGATGAATTAGCCCTATCACAAGTCGGATCCTCATACTCTGATGCATAGGCACTACACTCATAGTATTGTACATCAACTATTACAAAATCGCCTTTTTCCTTGGCGGCACTAATTTCTGCCACGGCATTTTCTTCATAATACTGATTAGCTCCCGGAGTGTCGCCATAAGTTGCTCCACCGGTAGATTGGTTGTAGGCTAGGAAAGTGATATTGGTGTCTTTATTGGAGATAGTTAAAGGTTTTGCCGCATCTTCGGAGTTACGTCCACCTCCGACTATTTTTATATTATTTTGTTCATAAATGTCAATCGAATTTAAAGCGGCTTCGGTGCCACAATCTTGGTTGTGATTTCCAGTCAATTCAACGATGTCCAGGCCGATAGTCGTTAGTGTATCGATGAATCGAGTGTCAGAACATATGTTAGAAGAATTTGCAAATGTCGTAAAAGATGACTCATTAGAAGTATGCGTTAAATCAAAACTCGACAAGAAGTCTTTAATATTCTCCGCAAAATACTTAGCATCACCACCTACCGCAATTAACTTTGCATTCATATCACGACTAAGCGCAGTCACACCAGTTTGAGCAAAAGAAAGAACCGAAGATTTTTCGGGAAAAACTTTAGTAAAAGTCTCATCAACTAAAGGTTTGATTTCTTCATCAAATTTTTCTGAGTCAAACTTAATCGTTCTAAAAATTGCACCTGAGTTAAAATCATCTAAAAAATATTTATTATTAATACTAAGTAACTTTTTAGAAGCATCTAGATCGTTTATATCAATCATCGAAAAATCAACATCAAATTCATTTCCATCTGTAAATAGTAACGCAGGGTCATCGATAGTAATATCGGTGTCCAAACTATAGAAATCTGTCACCGGGACATCTGTACGATATAAATATTCCCCATCAGATAACGTAGGTTTTTCTAAACTATATTTTGCGGATATAGTCACATCCTTGTCAAGGTTGATTTCATCAGTAAAAATATTTTTAAGAAGCTGAGTCTCGCCATCCGTTAAACTATCATCATAGTACACCACTCCAGGAATTCTAAAAATACCAGTCTTTGTGAAAAATTGTATACCAAAAAAGGCACCACCAAACATTACCACAAACAATACAATCGCAACCAAGAAATATTTAACTCTGTTTCGCTTCTTACGAGCCATATTAATATTATATGATATAATAATCTTATGTTCAAGTGGGCAAATCTTTTTGGTAAAAAGAACTCTGAGAAAGAAATCTACTCTCCGGATAAATCTATCCGATGTCTTTTAGAATTAAAGTCTGGTCAATTGTTTTATTCAGCCTACAAAAATGACAAACGAATTATTAAACCTTCGAGATTAGGATTTTTAATTTGCGGGGAGACGCCACTTATTAATGATCTTAAAATTATTCGAGAGCAGAAAAAGAAACATGAGGAAAGAATAGAATTACAATGGGGCGAAGATCGTTATATTGATAATAATTACAATGAAACATCTTTTTATTTGTCAGAAGAAAAAGAGCAGAAACGCATCTTTACGTTGAGATTTAGGGTATTTGATAATGCAATTGCATTTCGTTACGAGATACCACCTCAGCCTAAATTTCGCCAGATTACTGTCAAAGATGAGCTTACCGAGTTTAATGTTGACCTCAACACAATTGCATGGAAAATCCCAGCTTATCAACCAGACCGCTATGAGTATAATTACGAAAAAACAATGGTTCATCAACTCAAAAAATCAGTTCATACTCCTCTCACTTTAAAAACCCCCACGGGCCAATACCTCGCTATTCACGAAGCGGCATTATATGACTATGGGTCTATTACTCTCAAATTGAGTCAGAATAATATACTGAAGACAGACATCACACCTCTCTCGGACGGCACCAAAGCCCATGTACTGCTTCCATTCCAAACACCATGGCGATTGATAATGATCGCAGATTCAGCCATCGAACTAACTACGAACAGGACGATGTATGCATTAAATGAACCACCAATAGGAGATTTTAGCTGGGTTAAAACTTTGAAATTTATAGGTATTTGGTGGGCAATGTTTGTCGGAGAATGGACATGGGCACCAGGAGAACGGCATGGTGCCACTACAGAACATGCAAAAGAATATATTGATGCAGCGGCGCGCCTAGGTATCTCTGGACTTCTTATCGAAGGTTGGAACGAAGGATGGGAAGGCGATTGGCTTGAAAATGGCATCAATAATAAATTTACAGTTTCGACACCAGATTTCGATATGGATGAGGTAGCGCGTTATGCTAAGATGCACAACATAGAAATAGTCGGTCACCATGAGACAGTAGGATTCGTTGATAATTACGAAAAACAATTAGAAGAGGCTTATAATTATTACGCTGCAAGAGGTGTGCATTATATTAAATCGGGATACGCAGGTAGTATGATGATGATTAACGGACGGCGTGAGTTCCATCATTCACAAGTTGGTGTAAGACATTACCAAAAAACTGTCGAATTAGCTGCAAAAAAACATATTTGTTTAGATATTCATGAACCGATTAAAGGCACTGGAATCGAGCGAACATGGCCGAATTTACTGTCGCGCGAAGGAGCTCGCGGCCAAGAATATGAAGGCGGAGCACTTAGTCCTTCGCACGCCTGTTATTTGCCATACACAAGATTATTAGCTGGTGGCATGGATTATACATCAGGAATATTGGATTTAGCTAACAGTGTAAAACGTATGGCCACTACATTATCTCGTCAATTGGCATATTTCGTTACAATATATTCAGGTATGCAAATGGCAGCAGATCGTCCCTTTATTTATGAACAGAGGTTTCAAGAAGAATTCAATTTTATCCGTGATGTTCCAACTAGCTTTTATACTACACTTCCATTAGCCGGAGAAGTGGGCGAATACTATGTAGTTGCAAGACAAGACCGTGATTCTAAAAATTGGTATATTGGCGGTGTATCAGACGAGAATGGTCGCCATATTCATATTAATCTTGATTTTCTCGAGCCAGGTAGCGTATATGAGGCATCGATTTATGCTGACGCCGAAAACGCTCATTATCGCGAAAATCCTTTCGCAATTATCAAACAAACTAAACATGTCGGCAGTAGTGACTCACTCAATATATATATGGCGCCAGGTGGCGGCTTTGCGATTAAGTTAAAACTTAAACAGGATTAATTATTCTTTGACAGCAGTAATTATTAACCTATGAGTGGCATCATGATTATCCAATAATTTTCCGGCACAGGTCATCAAAACGAGTGTATCCCTATCAGACTCCTTGAGTAAATCACTCATTATTATATTTGACTTAGCCATTAAATCAATTTTTACAACCCGATATTCACTGTCATCATATTTAATACTATCAAATAGGTCAAGCTCGTTTAAACGTTGAAAAATAGTAGTAGAATGGCCAATCAAGAGTGTCTTGTTAGGCCGGTTCGAAAAACTGCCAACAATATAATCGGGTGTTTCTAGTTCCCTGTTCTTCAACTCTAAGCTGGTCACATCAGAATATAAATCAATTTTAGGTATAGAAAGGGTTGAAGAAACAATATAATCAATAGCACCTGCAGGCTGCAAACCATATATAATATATGCAATGAGTGCAGAAAAATATAAAACAACGAAAACAATTCTCGAGTCTAGATGTTTTCTTAATTCCACACTCTCCTCCTTAAAATAATTATAACATAACCATTATTTTTTTATTTAAAATTATAGACCAGGATTAAACATTTTTAGCTTTTTCTCGTGTGAACGATAGTTCTTATCATGAGATCCCACTTCGGCCCAAAATGCTTTTGAATGATCCATATGATTTAGATGTGCTAACTCATGTAAAATCACATAATCACGCAAAGGCTCAGGGACTTTCATTAAACCGATATTTAAAGAGATAGTCTTATTTGACGAACAGCTTCCCCACCTAGTATTTGCATGTGTCAAGCGACACTTGGAATAAGTATAGCCATAAAGTTTGGCATAGTATTCTAGCCTATACGGAAGATATTCACGCGCTTTCTTCATCAAAACTTTCTTTTGGTAGTCTCTTGCGCGTTGTTCATTTGGATCTTTAATCGGTAGTTTTTCGCGAATTGCTTTACGGTTAGAATTAAGAAAACGCTTTGCTAGAAAATCAGAAGTGTGCTTTGGTACCGACATTGCTAACCTTCCAGAAGTTGAAACCGTAAACTTAACCCCACGAGCTAACGGACTACGCCGAACAATTACTTCCCCGAATTCTTTATCATTAATAATCACTTTATAGGTCCGCTAAACCAGAAATAACGTGTTTGGTCTGTGTTTCAAAAGTATGCTTACCAGAAAGTATGATTGGTTTTTCCATATCAGCGGGGGCTTCCATATCAGCCACTGCTCTATCATAGGCTTCTTTAGCTTTTGCGACACTCTTAAACCGCGTCTTAAGACGTTGTCGAATCGTAGCGATATCCGTCTGCACCCATACAAGAGCGGGTTCATAACCAGCCTTACGAACAATGTTTCGTATTTCAGCTCTATTAGCTTCAGTATCAAGGCATCCTTCAATCACAACTGTTTGACCAGTTTTTAGTATTTCCGAAAGTATAATTAGTATCGCATCATAAGAAAAATTATGCTCACTCATCAAATCCGCAAAATTATAATACGCTAATCCAAATTTCTTCGCAAATTTTTCAGCGAAAGTAGTTTTGCCGCTCGCTGGTGCACCAAATACTAAAAGCGCGCGTGGTCTGTTTCTTCTCTTACCTTCCATAATAACTCAATTGTAACATATATTTTAATTATTGGTAAAGATATTCTTACCTAATTTTAGATAATCAACAAAATTAGTGATATTTTGAAATTCATTAATGATTTTTTCATTTTCTTTTTGTACATTTATTTTTTTGAGTGGAGAAGGTGGCTCAAAACTATCTTTTTTGTTATGTAAACCAACATGCAGCTTATTATCTACAAAACACAGAAGTAAGCTGCCTTCACAGTTGTCACTCAATAATTCAATACGATGAATCAGGTCAGGGTCCAACACATAAAATGCATCTAAACTGTCATCAGAGAGCAACCTGAATTTTTTTTGGAAAGTAGGAGACTCGACAGTGTATTCTTCAAATACACGACCATTTGGCTTAGGCCTCGCTATTTTGTATCCTCCGTAAAAATCATTTTGCACGATTTCAATCCTGTGAATGAATTTCTTTGGAAAATCAAAAATCATCCACTGACCCTTAAAAGTAGTATAATAACCAGAACTATCCGAATCACTTTCTTCAATAGTTACATCTGCATAAGTAAAATTTACATTGCGATACTTTCCGGTAATGTAATCATTCGAGTTAAAACGATCGCCCGTCCAGATCATATCAGTTGCAGCTAGTATTGCTCTGTTAATCCCTAAATCCCGAGAATAGGACACATCAGTAAACAATTTCTGCAAATTTGAAACTAAAAAGTATTCTTTATAGGCTCTTCTGTAATTAACACGTTCTTTTTTTAATAAAGAAGAGTTTATACTTTTAAAAGATAGAGGCATTACAAATACTATCATAAAAAACAAAAAAAATGTCCTAGAATTACCACCTAAAAGAAGGATTATAGTAATTACAGCAAGTGCAATAATTATATTCACAGTAATCAAGATAATTTTTTTTCTCGCATACGCAGCACGAGCTTTTTCGACTAAGCTAAAATCCATAAGTATAATTATAACATAGAATGATATAATAATATCCTATCCACGAACCCTAGTTAAAGTAATGATACAGAAAGTATTAATTATTAGTAAAAATATTCTTGTCTAATTTTAGATAATCAACAAAATTAGTAATCGTTTTAAGCTCAAGAATCACTTTATCGTTTTCTTTATTCTCGTCAATTTTTTTAAACGGAGAAGGTGGTTCAAAAGAATCCTTATTATCGTGTAGACCAACATGGAGTTTGTTGTCTACGAAGCAAAGTAATAGTTTGCCGGTACAATTATCACTCAAAGTTTCTATATGATCAATTAAAGCAGGGTCTAAGACATAGAATGTTTCAAAACCATCTTCGGCATAGATTTTGAATCGTTTATGGAATGTGGGTGATTCAATAGTTTGTTTTTCAAATTTACGACCGTTTGTACCAGCTTTTGGTACTTTTTTTGCCGGAAAACCTTTTTGTACGACTTCTATTCGAAAAGCAAATTTTTTTGGAAATTCAAAAGTCATCCAACGCCCTTTAAAAATGGTTACATAATAAGTGTCACCGTCCGAATCTGTGTGCTCCTCTTTTATAGTAACATCAGCCTGAGCAAAATCAACTTCATGGTATTCTCCCGTGGTGTAATCATTTGATGAATACAAATCACCAGTATTAATCATGCTAGTAGAATCTAGCACACTTTTACTTATACCTAGATCACGGTTATAAGACAAATTAGTAAATATTTTTTTCATATTTTGTTCAACAAAGTACGTTTTATAAGCTTTCCGATAGTTATTATGTTCAGTTTTATAAAAAAGAGCATTCACAAAAGTATAAATAAAAACAATTACAAAAGACACCATAAACATTACGCTAAAAACACCTTCAGGTCCAAAAAAAGATATGCCTAAAATCGCCAGTGTAATAAATATCACTGCGCAAATAATAATTGTTTTCTTAAGCTTTTTTGCATAAGCTATACGCGAATTCTCAACAGCACTAAAATCCATAAATAAATTATAGCACAATAAAATAAGCTTATGACTGTCAACAAAAATAATTGAAATAAATATAATTAGAACTCCTACTATACTACAAATAAACTTTACTTCTTAATAAAGATTTTATTGTGTAATTTCAAATAATCAATGAAATCAGTTATAGTCCTAATTTCATTGCTAACTTTTTCAAACTCAACCTTCTCATCGATCTTTTCTCTTGGATCGGGTGGTTCAAAGGCATCACTTCTATTGTGTAATGCAATATGCAGCTTATTATCAATAAAACAAAGGAGCATTTCCCCTTTACAGTTATTACTGAGTGTTTCAATGCGATCAATAAAGGCAGGGTCTAGTACATAAAAGACTTCTAGCCCACTTTCCGCATATATTTCAAATTTATCATGAAATTTAGGCGATTCAACAGTATATTGCTCAAATTTACGCCCACTTGGACCAACTTCAGGTATTTTTTTATCTGGGAAATCATTCTGTACAACCTCAATTTGATGAGCGAATTTTTTTGGGAATTCAAAGATCATCCAACGTCCTTGAAAAACAATACTATAATCATCCGAAGAATTATCAGTAATTAATACATCAGCTTGAGAAAAATTGACACCATGGTAATAACCAGAAACAAAATCATTAGAAGTATAATCACCCTTCTCAATCATTCCAGTATTGAAAATCAAATTGCTGTCGATACCTGAATCATGATCATATGAATAATTGTCAAATGTCTTTTTTAAACTTAGCTCGACAAAATATCTCTTATATATTTTTTTATATCGGTTTAATTTATCATTGTAGGAGAAAATATGAACAAATAAATAGAAAGATACAGCAATCGCAAAAGAAAAGAAAAATACTAGTATTAGCCCCAACCCAATTCCACTAAATGCTATGCCTATTGAGGCTGAAACCAAAAAGATAATAACAGAAATGGAATTAACCATTATAATTCTTTTTGCACTGGCAGCACGTGCATTCTCCACTTCACTGAAATCCATATATAAATTATAACATTAAAAAAACAGAAGCTGAATCACTTCTGTAAAATATGGCAGGGGCAGAGGGACTTGAACCCCCGACACCTGGTTTTGGAGACCAGTGCTCTACCAACTGAGCTATACCCCTTTATAAAGTTCTTAAATAATTTTATCATATTTCTTGCACAAAATATAATATTTATGCTAAAATAGAATGGATGAAAATACTTATGTTAGGTTGGGAACTTCCACCGCACAATAGCGGAGGTCTTGGAGTCGCCTGTTTTAATATGGCAAAAGCTTTGGCTCGTCAAGGTGTTAATATTGAGTTTGTCGTTCCCTATGAAGCCGAACATCCTGATATCGATTTCATGGAGATATTACCAGCTACGCATTTAGACCCGATTTTTCGTTATGGAGGTGGCTCTTACGCATCGTTAGAAATATTTGAAGAATTGATCCCTAGTATAGACAAAAAGACGCTAATTTCTATGCGTGAGGTGCAAAAAGAGTATTGCGAATACATTAAAAAGTATTTAAAAAACCATCATCCAGACGCAGTTCACGCGCATGATTGGCTTACTTACGAAGCAGGTGTAATTGCCAAAAAAGATTATAATATACCTCTCGTTGCTCATGTCCACGCTACAGAATTCGATCGCGCTGGGATGAATACCGGTAATCCATTAATTCATGAAATTGAATATGAAGGCTTGATGATGGCTGATCGCATTATAGCAGTCTCCGAAACCACCAAACGCATCATACATGATAAATATCGCATCCCACTATCAAAAATCGACGTCGTATATAACTCGCTCGATGAAAATTATGACAAAAAAGAATACCATTTCGACGAAAAGACTTATCGCTATGTAGAAAGTCTCAAACAATCTGGTCATACCATCGTTTCAACAGTTGGTCGATTCACCATCCAAAAAGGCTTACCAAATCTCATGCGAGCCGCTGCACTAGCTATTTCCAAAAACCCAAAATTAATATTTATCTTTGCTGGTGATGGAGAAGAACGTAATGAGCTCATCAGCTTAGCCGCTGAACTTGGTATCGCTAAGAATGTTATCTTTACAGGGTTTATCCGCGGTAAAAGATTGCGCGATATTTACACGCTTGCAGATATTTTCGTCATGAGCTCAGTGTCAGAACCGTTTGGTCTTACTGCACTTGAAGCTGCACACCATGGGGATGTACTAATTCTCACTAATCAATCCGGCGTATCAGAAATCATTTGGTCTGCACTCAAATATGATTTTTGGGATAAACAAAAACTTGCCGACGAAATACTTGCGGTAGCCAATAACCCAGCCCTGAAGGAATCCCTCCAAGAAAATGTGCAAAACGAATATAGAAAAATATCGTGGGATCAAGTTGCAAAAAAATGCATGAAGATTTATAATAGAATTATAAAACATAAGAGGAATAGATAACGTGCGCGCAATTTGTTTGTATTTGCATATCCACCAACCGACTCGCTACCGCGAATATTCCATTTTTGACGTTGCAAATGATTCCAACTATTATTACGACCACTACGATAGTCGCCAATCAAATGAGCGCATCTTTAAAAAAGTAGCCAACAAAAGCTACCGCCCGATGCTTAGCTTACTGGAAAGAAATATGCAATCTCATCCAGATTTTAAAGTATCTTTCTCTATTACCGGCACATGGTTAGAACAAGCACAAAAATGGGCGCCCGAATTAATTGAACAAATCAAGCGAATGGTTGAACGTGGTCAAGCTGAAATCGTTGGCGAAACATATTATCATTCACTAGCTTATTTCTATAATCTTGATGAATTTAACGATCAAGTGTTGATGCATTCTCAGTTAATTGAAAGTTTATTCGGTGTCAAACCCCAAGTATTTCGTAATACTGAGTTTGCATATAATGATAGCTTAGCAAAATGGGCAGACGAAAAAGGCTATAAGGGTATATTAGCAGAAGGTTGGGATAAAATCTTAGGTTGGCGTAGCCCAAATTACGTTTACCGCCCAGCTGGAACACAAAATATTAAATTGCTACTGAAGAATTATAGACTTTCTGACGACATCGCTTTCCGTTTTTCTAATCGTGCTTGGAGCGAGTGGCCACTAACGGTACCAAAATACATCAACTGGCTAAACATGGATTGTCTACGTGGTAATTTAATTAATCTATTTATGGATTTCGAGACCTTTGGTGAACACCAATGGGAGGATACGGGTATATTCAATTTTATGGATAGTTTAATCTCGATCTGGCTTTCAGAATATGAAAATAGATTTGTGACAGTCTCAGAAGCCTGCGATTTAGAAGAACCAGCTGATGAAATCTCAATGCCTGACACTGTAACTTGGGCTGATACTGAGCGTGATTTATCCGCTTGGCTGTCCAATAAAATGCAAGTCTCTGCCATGCAAGAACTATACAATCTCAGAAATGATGTTTTAGCAACTAATGATGGTCAATTAATTGCCGATTGGCGCTATCTTACTACATCGGATCATCCATATTCTATGTGTACCAAATACTGGAATGATGGTGACGTACACGCCTACTTCTCAGCCTATGCTTCTCCGTACGAATCATTTATGTATTTCATGAACGTATTAAGAGACATAGAATATCGCATAAAAAAATAATCCCCTTAGAGGGATTATTTTAACGCTTCTTCTCTTTGACTTCGTTTCGGCCTAAGTTCTTCTTAGTCTCAGTGAAAACTACATGCTTACGAAGCACTGGATCGTACTTTCTGAGTGAAAGTTTATCTGGAGTGTTCATAGTGTTTTTCTTAGTATAGTAAGCACGAACACCAGACTCTTCCGAAACGAGCCCAACAAGCTTTCTTTTAGTATTATTCTTCTTTGCCATAATTGTCATTATTATATCACAGAGATAAACAAATGGCAAGGACTAAGCCTTGCCATAGGTTGAGATAGAGGTTTAATTGTTTTTTATGAACCACATGAAAGATAATGTAAATTACGAGCTATTTCAGTCGTAAACGGTCTGCCACAACGTGGACAGCTCCATGTGATACAATGGATTCGTTTCATCCATATTTCTCTTACCGCCATTCAACCACCCCCTTTCTAAGGTTCTAGTTGTAGTATTGCTATAACTTACTTCATTAAAATACTATTTTTCAGTATTTTTTGCAAGCAAGAGCGCGATAAAATTCTTAATATCTTTAATGCCTAAAGAATTATCAGCTGAAACAAATATTTCAGAATCGTCAAGGAATTTTAGTGAAATCACCGAATCATACACTGCCTTAATTAGTGCACGGATCTCAGCTTCATCCTTATCATTATATTCATAAATCTTATCGTATACTTCCCCATCACGATCAGGCACAACGAATAGAATATGAGCCTTTTCAACCTTATATTTCCTATAGGTAGGTGAATTGTTTAGCAATAATTTATAAAACTCTAATTGAAGCATATATTTATAGAGCGTTGCATGGGATTGCCATTTTTCTTTGTGATATCCACCAGTTTTAAAATCAAATACTTCGATAGTTTTATTCTTATCATCAACTAAAATATGATCAATTTTACCAGTCACCGGCACACCATCTATAGTAAGCTTTTCTGGGCCTAAATCGACTTCAGCTTTACCCTGCCGTAAAACACCACCAAAATTGCCAAGTGAAACCAATAGATCTTCAACCCCGCGTTCGCGAATTTTTTGTAAGACATCCGTCGGCAATTCTTTTTTATTTGATTCTTCAAGGAAATATTCAACTGCTTTTTCGTTTGAAAGCCCCGCATTCGTTACTTTTTCAAAGGTTTTATGAATTAAATCGCCAAAAGCCAGAGCCTCTGTCTCAGGTTCTCGAGGAGCTTGCAAGATATATGATCTAAAAAATGCTTCTGGACCAGCATAAACGATATCTATAAACGAAGTAAGAGCCGATGCTGACATCTTCCATTTTGATACTCGTTCTTTATAAATAGCACGCATATCTGGTGTAGCCTTAACATATGGCACCAACCAATATTTAAGATTATTTTCGGAACAAACTTGCGCGCTTGCTTCATAATGTGTAACGACTTTAGCTGACGGTATCAGAGGAGAAAACACTTCATCCCCTTCTGCATATTCCTCGAGGTATTCTAGTCTTTCTGGGCTTTTCCCATTAAAATCATGAAGGGAATTCGTAATAGTGATAGAATCTTTAGCTCTTGTTAATGCTACATATAAAATCCGTAATTTTTCCCCATCAGTTGTACCGGTATGCCTAATTTGCATCAAATTCTTTGGCAAACTAAGCAAGTTATTATTGCCCTTACCTTTACCCCAAGCCATATGATCTGCTGAAATAATAAATACATGCGAAAATTCCAACCCCTTAGCTTTGTGTGCAGATAAAATCGAAACAGCCTCATCAGCATCACGATAAGGTGAATTCATATTAATTGGCATATCAGCTTGTTCATAGTCATCTAACATCTGAATCAAGTCTGATAGCTTGAGCGGTTTGTCACCAAAATGTTTTTTTAACTTACCTCTTAGAGAAGCGATTTTCTCGTATAATGAAAACGCCGTATATTCGTCTTTACTAGTATAGTATGTAAGGAAAGGTGAGCATAAATTATCAAAACCAGCAACACCGATTAAATAATCCAAGAATATTTCCAGAGGCTCATTCAAAGCTTTAGTAACAAGATTAGCTATTAACTCCGCCACATTATGAATCGCAGTATTATCAGAGCTTGCTATCACGTCGTAGATAGCTTTTTTCTCATATCTAGCCTGAGAAACAAGTCTCACTACATCAACAGCGGGCAATTCAAAAAATGGATAAGAAAGTATTTCCAAAATAGAAGTAGTCGGTCTTTTATCACTGGCTAACTCATCTACATACCTAGCCAAAGTAAGTAGCTCATGGATCTTTTCGTCTTCTAATAAATTATCCTTTTTCTCATATGCAATCTTAATTTCAGGGTATTCTTTTAGATAAGGTAAAAGTGGTAAGAAATACTTTGTTTTATAGGAAATAATCGCAATTTCGTTTTGAGATACACCATTTTTAATCAAATTAGAAATTTGCTTCGCAACAAATGCATATTCCATATCCGAAGACAAAAATTCGTGTCTCGAAATTTGCGACGATGTAGGAAGTTCCTTATGAGCAATCAACTCTTTATCAGCGAACCTATCTGGTGCCTGATTAATAATTTTTCTCGAAAAATCTAAAATCTCTTGGGTACTTCTATAATTATCAATTAAAGGGATCACATGAGCATTATAATGCTTTTGGAAATCAACCAAATTAGTCGATAAAGCTCCCTGAAATTCATAGATAGCTTGATCATCATCGCCCACCGCCATCACTAAAGGTTTCTCATAATCAGAAAGTTCTTTTATAATTGCAAACTGAGAAGGATTAGTGTCTTGAAATTCGTCTAGCATTATTACTTGGAATCTTTCCATCAGTGTAGCCTTAAACCCTGCATCCTTCTTGAGGATTTTTAAAGCTTCCTGGATCATATCATCAAAATCAAACAGCCCTTCATCGCGTAACTTTTTATCATATTCAGCCATCACATGAGACATAGATAGCAATTTTTTATTAGCAATCCTGTCACGCATTCTATAGTTATTTTTATTATCCTTCTCGAAATACATATCCTTCCAACTTGAAAGTGGTTTAATCTTTTGCTCTTGCTCAGCAATAACTATTGCATCTTTCAGGTCTCTCGCCATGCCACCAATGGAGCGCTCAATATTCTTCACAATCGTATCTGAAGTAGTATAATCTTTGAGAATTTCATAAATAGGTAGATAAGCATTCTCATATGATTTTTTGTAGGCACGCGGTACAATATTTTTAAGTAAAGGCGAAATAGCTTTAGATAATGCTTCTGAATCAGCTATATTTGTCTCAGCAATAATCTTTAAATCTTTTGCAGTTAATCCAGCAGATTTTGCTGCGGAAATTACAGCTATAATATCCTTGACGCCATCTCCACGCAAAATGTCGCGACCATGTAGATTATCTTGAATATCCTTGACAATCTTATATTGAGTCACCTCATCAATCGCATTATCCAATCTTCTATCATATTCATCCGAATAATTCTTATACTGTGCCAAAATATCAGAACCAAAGGCATGATATGTATTGATGTTGACCTTAGCTCCATCTTTACCGACGATAGTCTTCAAACGCTCACGCATATTCGAAGCACCAGATTCAGTAAAAGTCATACAGAGAATATTCTCGGGGTTTGTATCAGTGTTTTTTAATATATAAGCAACTTTTTCAGACAATAATTGTGTCTTACCGGTGCCGGGGCCAGCAAGTACTAACAAAGGCCCATCAAGGTATTCAACTGCCTCTTTTTGCTTCTGATTTAATCTCATAATTATAACCTTTCCATTAAATCCTTCATTATAAAAGCATCGTCTGGTACATTAATATCACCCCTTTTAACCCTTTTTAGAGCAGAAAGACCCTCAACGGTCTTCTGTGGCTTATAATTAGTATCCTGGCGTAATAAATCACCATATTCAAAGTTGCGTGAAGGATAGCCACAGGTAAGTTCCAAATCAGATATACCGCAGTACGAATCGACCGTACTTGCCTCTGCGCCGTTTAATGCTAGAATGCTTTTCATCTCGCCCACAACGTTTACAATATATTCTTTCCAGGCTAAAGTGTCGCGTTTAAGTCCAAGATACCCAGCTTGAATTGCATAAATATTCTTCAACGCACCACACATCAAAACTCCATTTACATCGGTAGTTTTATTAAATTCAATATAATCAGACTTAAATAATACCGACAATCTATCATCCGTGATAGTAAAAAATGTTTTCTTACCTTGCTTAATATCATCAGCAAAGCCAGGTCCAGAAATTACCATACAGTCTTTAAACGCAGAGAACTGTTTACTACCGAATAACCCCTTAGTTGCAATAATCAAAGGAATATTCTTCGGAATATAAGGTAATAAGTGCGGCACTGCCTCAGATGGAGAAGCAAGTAGTATATATTTTGCACCTTCTATTACACTGGAAAAATTTTCTTTTTCAATTTTAGGGTCATAATAATCTATATCATACCCATTATCGGCTAAAATACCGCCAAGAGCCGTGCCAAAAGCTCCCGCACCCAAAATAGCTATCTTCATACTTATAATTATAGCATGTCGATATTTATTGGTCGAAATAATCAGTAGAAGTCATGCTATCGATAGGATTATAGTCATCAGTTAAGACTATATCGTCATCTAAAAATTCTAATTTAATCGCATCATCCGGTGAGTGTTTATCACTGTCAGTCGCAACCAACATCCAATTCGCATATTCATCATCTTTAGATACTTTTCTAATTGGAAGAACATAAACATGCTCAAAAACTTTCATCAAAGTCTTTGCTTCAGATCTCAGAAAGCGACCTTTACGACCATTAATAGCTCCGAGCACATTAGACATATATACTCCATCGTTTTTTAAGCATTTATGAACAATCCTGGCAGTTTCAACAGTAGTCATAGTAGAAACAGGCACTGCTCCAGAAAATGCGTCATTTAGTATTGCATCATATTTATTGTCGCAATTCGACATAAATAATCTACCATCATCATTATATAATCCCAATCTATCATCACCATAATCAGCCAAAAGGTCGTCTAAATAAAAATATTTCTTAGCAATCTCAGTCGACATAGGGTCTATTTCAACTACATCCATTTTTTTATCTGTATAATGTGAAATATAATATTTTGGATATTGATATGCCGCACCACCAATCATTAACGCATTTTTTACATCACGATATTTAAACATATCATCATATTTCTTTAAATATTTAAATACCAGCTCATATTTAAGTCTCTCGTCTGTATAAGTTGCTGAAGAATAAGCCCCACTCTGTTTATAGTATAAAACACCATTATCGTCTGGTTCAATCAGGATTCGACCATATTCCGTGTCAATACTAATAGTATCTTCGTGTTTGTTACTATTCTCAACGGTAATTATTGATGATAAAACCACAACAAAAGTAATAACTGAAACTATTATATACAATGTGCGTTTCGAATCTTCCATTTTTGATAAAGGTTTAACCAAAAAAGAGATTAATAAAATGGTTAGAGCAATCAATGCAAAAATCATTCTGGTTCCAAGCGTAGGAATTAGCCAAAAACCACCCAAAAAAGTACCGACTAAGCTACCGATTGCAATAATTGCTGTAATTTTACCAGATTCTTTGCCTTTATCTTTGGCAGCACCAATTTTTTCTTTCATTAAAATCGGGGGGAAGACACTCAGAATCACCGATGGAATTAAGAAAAATACAATACTACTCAAAGTAGCAGAAAATTGTGTCGGAAAATTCATATCTTTAATAGATTGAAGCCAATTTTTATCTACGACAGGGATAATTGCTACATAGAAGGCCGCAAATAACAACATCAAACCAAGAATATACCTCGGATGCTTAACTGAAGCAATTTTCCCACCAATAATATTTCCTAAACTGCCAGCAAGAAGTATTATCCCAATAATCGCAGTCCAAACATAATTACTATTACCAAAAATAGGCGACATCAATCTAGCAGCAACCAATTCCAAAATCATTCCTACTACATCAAGCAAAAATAGAGCAACATAATCAAAACTATTATAGACATTTTTAAAAACACTTTTCATCTATACCTCACCAATCAATTTTACAGATTCGTTCTCAGGTAATTCTTCAACATTTTTGAGTTTTCGTTCAATCGTGCGAGAAGTAGTCTTGGCGGATTCAATTTTATTGGCTGATTCCTGCAGCTTCTTTTGTACACCTTCAAGTAACTCTGAGAATTTGCCAAATTGTGTTTTAACAGCACCTAGGGTTTGCCAAACTTCAGCTGAACGTTTTTCAATTGCAACAGTTTTGAAACCCATCAAAAGTCCATTCAGGGCCACAGGCAAAGTCGAAGGGCTGGTTACGGAAACATGGTATTTCTGTCTAATCTCGTCCGAAAGACCTGGAATTCGCAATATTTCAGCGTATAACGATTCAGTTGGCACAAACATCATGCCAAAATCAGTAGTCATCGGTGGATCAAGATACTTCGCTGAAATCTTTTTAGCTTGCTCTTTCACATCAGTTGCTAGGGCTTTGGAATATTTATCAATTTCAGATTTCTCACCGTTATCATAAGCCGCCAATAACCTCGAATAATTTTCAACCGGGAATTTCGAATCAATTGGCAAATATACAACGTTGTCGACATCTTTCCCTGGCATTTTAATAGCGAACTCTACACGATCACCGCTACCCTTTTTTGTAATTACATTCTCTTCGTATTGAGATTTATTTAAAATATCCTCAATAATTGCGCCAAGTTGTACCTCACCATAAATACCACGCGTCTTCACACCCTCCATCACCTTCTTCAAACTTCCGACTTCTGAGGTCATCGTTTTAACTTCACCAAGACCTTGATATACCTGTGTCAACTGTGTTGATATCGACTTAAAACTTTCATTAAAACGCTTCTCAACTGATGCTTTTAGTTTTTCATCTACAGTTTCACGCATTTCTTCTAATTTTTTTTCATTCCCATTTCGAAGTTGCTCAATACTCTTGGCATTACTATTTTGCATCCGCTCTAGATTTTCTGAGATTTCTTTACGGTTCTCACGAAAATTCCGATCAATTGATGGATTAATTTTACCAACTTCACCCTCCATGCGTATCAAACGCTCTTCCATCGCTTTATAATTAGCTAGATCAACACCATTACTATTTTTCCGAAGAAGAAGCACAATCACAATTATAAGTAATATAATTATCACCCCACCGATTATCATAAACACTATATCCATAAAGAATATTATAGCACAACCTTATCGCTAATTAATTAGTTTACTTATTCCTCAAGTTTTATATACATATCAGTAAGTTTTGCAACAAGTGGTCGCATCGGTGAAATACCATCGGCATTAACTGCCCCACCAAACCAAACTTTCGTTTCAATCGGGAACTTAGTCTTATCCGTAACATCTTGGAATAATCTTTCAACACCATCAACTGTGTAGTAAATTTTATAAGTTATATTTCCTGGAGTAGCTTCTTCTTT